>Ga0307507_10001209_pt1 | contig 57595 bp, 23 predicted proteins | sample 7_EM_MG_FD_207223 | JGI IMG/M metagenome (GOLD analysis project Ga0307507, IMG submission 207223) | Populus trichocarpa ectomycorrhiza microbial communities from riparian zone in the Pacific Northwest, United States - 7_EM | ecosystem: Host-associated > Plants > Roots > Unclassified | place... | reverse complement strand
TAAGAGCATTATTAAGCGGCAGATAGAGTTATCTAATACCTATATAGCACGAGAAGCAGAGCAATCTGCTATAGAGGAGATAAGGAAGGAATAAACGGTAGAGGGAGAGACAAAGGAATACGCAATAAAGGATAAGACGACGGAAGAGACGGTAGAGGTAAAGTGCAATTATTTATCTATGCCAGCGATGCATTATTTATAGATAACTCCGTTAATAGAAAGAGCTTATAAGGATATATTATAAAGCTATTTAGGGGGCTGATTGCCTGGAGAGTAAACAAGCAGGGTATAGTTATAACGTTAAGTATAGAAGCCGAGTTGTTAGCCCTATTACAAATAGTAAAGAAAGCTATCTTTACTAGTAGGCTATTTAAAGTAATAACGTTACGCCTAAATAAGCCCTTAATTATTAAATGTGATAACACTTAAATGCTCTAACTAATTATAGAAGATACGGTAAAGCTAATTATAAAGCTCTAACACGTTAATATCTATTAATACTGGCTATGTTAGGAATACGTAATAAGATAAGTATAATTTTAATAGATAGTAATAAAGGAGATAATTGCTGATGGACTTATAAAGGCTCTGCCCAAGCAGAGGTTTCAAAGTTTTGTTAATATAATTGGGATAGTGGATATTAAGGAGCAGTTGGATAAGGAGAAGCAACTAAAGGACCTAAGGGACGGTATTAGAGCAAGACAAAAGGATTTAGATGAGATTATGGTTTAATTGACTCATTGATGGACACGAGAAGGTGGCTAGCTTTGACCTCAAAGAGCTCAAAGCTAAGGGGGTATATTAGATAATCTATATTCTCTAAGGTGTGGGACATGTGCACGAGTTACGTGCACGGGGTATGTGCATCGTAAATCTCTTCATAGAGCCCTAGGGTTATCTCAGTTGACTTATCCGCTTCGCCGAGGAATTTAAGGAGGCGGCTACCCCCCTACTCCCGCCCCACTTTAACGCCATAGGCCCTCTTATATAAACTTATAAGCCAATTAGATGGTCGCTCCAACTTATAGGTACTTATTAGCTAATAGAATGCCACACTACCCTCAACCACCCCTGCCACCCTAAAAATTCCTCAGCGCAGCGTCTAAGAGATTATGGGCGCGTGTTTGGTATAAACTGGGTCCTTTTTCCAACGCGTGTTAATTTTAAATAACTCTAGCAGCGTAAATATACCAGCTACAGTCTTAGTGCGTGATGCATTTAAATTGTAATCTCTTCTTCTATTTAATTATAATAATTGTAATTAGCTAACTACTGTATTAGGGGGCGAGATACAGCCTTAAAGTTTAAAGACGCGTTTTTAAAACTGGTTTCTCTCCACCAGCCGCATTAAAATAACGGCCGTACTCTACCACCAACACTCTGTTTCCTTTTAAATTTATAGAGGCGCCTCTTTTATCCTATAATAACCAGCTCGCCTAATTAAAGTATACTTATACTACCATCGTGTCGTGTTCTGGCAGGCAACGCGGTTACAGTAACACCTTTAGGGCGCTTGGCTTATATTAGAGCACTCTGGTAATGCCCTGCAACATTCTAATAACTTATGGGAACTTATGCGAACTTATGCGAACTTATGTAAACTTATTGGCCAATTAGAGAGTAGGAAATGGCGAGGTACGGGTTAAAATTGAAGAAGAAGTTAAAGAAGTCGGATACTCAGAGTTGCTAGCATAAAGCTTATGTTGCGCCGCCATCTCCACTACCTCTACTAGCTACACATATGTTAGCTAACCGTGGTTCTATTCTGGAGACACTCCGGTCTATTAAGAGGCTACGCGTGAAGGAGTTACCATTGGTTATATAGCAGGCAGCGCGGTTGGAGAATATAGCATTTTAATATAAAGTTGTGGACCTTTGTCTTCAGCAAATTATTCTCTAAACTAGTCCGTTAGTTAAGGATTTTAAGCCGCGCTATAAGCAAGTGCGTACCTTGCGTTGGTTAATATTTGGGAAAGGCGATACCCTTCTAATTGCTTATATAGGCTTTGGTAAAAGCCTAATCTTCTATACGTATACGGTTTTAACGGGCAAGATTATTATCCAGATTATTCCGCTTAATAAGCTGGGTGATGAGCAATTAGATAATATTAGGAAGATAGAAGGATGTAACCCAGTTCTTATTAATGCTAAAACTTGGAGTTAGGAGAAGGGACTAATTGCTTAAATTTAGGAGGGAGTATATACTTATATTCTGCTTAGTCCTGAATAGGCATTAACTAAGGCTTTCTGGGATACTCTAAAAGAACCAGAGTTGCAGTCACGAATTGGGCTAGTTGTGATTGATAAATACCATCTTGTTAAGGACTGGGAGAGCTTTCGACCGGCTTATATAATATTAGGCGAATTGCGAATAATCCTCCGCCTAGATATAGTCTGGTTTGCCTGCTCTGTGACTTTTAATAAGAAGGCGGAGAGGCTAATTCTATTAGAGGCCGGATTCTGAGCAGTCGGCCGTTATTCTTATTAAACTGAGATTATTAGGACTTCTATTGATTGTCCAGATATATTAATATCAGTCTACCCCCTGCCTAGGAAAAAGGTTAATTTGTGGGAGCACCTATATTTCTTATTAGATAATTGCGTTGATAATAATAGGAAGCCTACTCTGGAGAGGATACCGAAGACAATAGTTTTTATTAATGGGCGATTGTTTATCTGGGCTATAGCTGCATACCTTCGGACTATGTTGCTATAGAAGGGGTATTTAATAGATACAGTGGACGAGGCTATTTGTATCAGTACCGTAGTCCAGGAGTTTACTGCCACTATATAGGAGTATGACCGCATTTAGCGGTATACTGAGTTTAAAACTGCTATGTCTAGTATTAGAATTATGATAGCTACAACCTTACTTAGTATGGGTGTAAACGTCCTAGATGTTAAGCGCGTAATTATCTGGAAGATTCCTATTACTAAGAGCCTGGCTAATGTATGGCAGCGAATCGGTCAAGGCGGATGACGAAAGGATTGCACTAGTATAGGATATATTTTCCTTCCATACTGGGTCTTTAACACGGAGGGGGGAGATATGTTAGGGAGGAAACCACTACCACCTAAGGCGAAGGCACTTACTTGGGCGCCTTGGAGGAATCGTAACAGCTTACCAGCTAAGCATACCCGCAGTTAACTTGTATAGAGCTTTACGCCTAGTGATGTTAGCAATACTAAAAGCGTCGTTAAGAGTGTTGCTAAGAGTATTGCCTCCAAGAAATCAACCGCAAGCTATAATTCTGCAGTTGCAGCTACTAGAGAGGATGGCCATCCATTCTAGATAAGGGCTGAAATGGCAAGCCGTGAGAAGTTGCCGGTTGAGTAGAAAGAGATAGTAAACAAAGCATGTTATTGGAAGGCCTTTCTTTCCTTCTTAGGAGAGGACAAGTTGCTACTGGTTATGCTGTAGCGTGTTGTTCGTGCCCTAGTAGATTGATGCTGTAGTTATTATAACCCCTTGCTTATGCCTGAGCTCACGTTGCCCCCTATAGCTTTGGCGCCGCTTTGTTAACCACAAGCCGGTACGCAGTCTGCTATTGCGTTGGAGCTTCTTAATATATGGGCGGCCGAGCAGGCTGAATTAATGTATACTAGCCCATACTGATGATTCTCTATGCCGTCAGCGGCGTTTCTAGGCGAAGAGTGCCGCTGGCAGCTTTCGTACTTGTTCTATAGGGGCATGGCCAACACCTTCTGGAATAAACTTACAGCCAAATCTTTAGAAAGTGTGGCGCCCTTACTTGTCTTATAGCAGTATTGCGAGGCCTATAGTAGTTAATTAGTCAAGCAGCTAAAGGGTATAGTTAAGCCAGTTAGATTAACTAATGAAGAGGCTCTAGTAAAGAAGTAATAGGTAAAGGCTGCTTAGCGGACCAGGGACTCTAAGGGCAAGGTCTCGTTAACACGCCAGTTACTTAGATTGTCTATGCTAGAGGAGTACGTAGCATATATCCAGAGGCGGGATGATAGCCTTACTATATAGGTTACTAGACGAGAGGCCGTATGGGGTATAGTGGAACAGAGCGTAGTAGATAGGCTGTTTTCACCGCTTAGGACCTGGGTTACTAGTAGAATTAACGGGTCTAGCCTATTATCCGCGTTACTAGGTGTCCTGTATAGTATTAAGCGCGCGGCCTAGGTACTTAAAGAGGTCTAGAGGCTGATTTTAAGGCTAATAACGCTAATGACGCCGTATGTTACGTCCATGGAGGGGAGTTATAATGTTAATACGCCTGGCTTTTAGGATCCCGCAATTCTAGACTCTTAGGAGGCCACTACTTCTAATTTATAAGACACTGCAATTCCCAACTCCTAAGGTATAGTCGTTCTTGATTTATAGCTAGCTGTCGTCCTAGATTTATAGGTGGATGCTATCCTTAATTCCCAACTTGTAGATATAGCTGCCACCCAGCTATATATAGCCTTAGTAGTAGGGGCTATCTCTATGCCATCTTGGAAGAGATAAGGTAATACCTAAGGGGATTTACCTGCTAAACGTCAGACAGCCTTACGGGAACGGGATAGAAATATGGATATAGTACTACAAAAGAGAGATGCAACTGTGGATGCAGTACTTATATTTACCCCAAGAATAAGGACTAGGCGTGTTAGGAAGGCGACGCTAAAGGGATAAAAAAACTTCTTAATAGAGCCGTAGACAGATGGGCCACTTAGCGTGACCTAATTAGCTAATAAGTTCGCATAAGTTTATATAAGTTGCTGGAGGGGGGTCTAGGGATATTGTGAGGGCCTATATTAGGTGAAGGGCTCTATCTTAGCGTGGCGAGTAGACGAGCTATTAGTTCCTATTGTAGTAGGTATTAATTAACCTATAGCGCGTTCTGATTGGCCAATAAGTTTATATAAGTTGCTAGAGAGAGTGCTAGGGATATTATAAAGCCTATATAAGGAGGTGAAGGTCTATCCTAGCGTAGCGTAATTAGTCTATAAGATTATATATATTGGGTTAGGTCTAGCGCCTTGGCTTATTAATAGTGAAGTAAATCCTATAATAGACCTTTGCTTCTCTTTCTCTTCCTCTTTAGATATTCATAATACTATAATTTTTTTTAAAAGCCTCTAACATGTCTCCTCCTGCTGCTTAGGTGCTCGCGCACCTACTAAACTTCCCGCTTTGGGAGGAGCAAATCCTCCTCCTTACCGCCGCCCTCCTATACGGCCAACTAACGTCGGGGACTATCCGGCGTCCTCTATAAGTATTAGCCTGTCTAGTTCTTGACTGTTTGAGCGTCCTAAGGAGTTAGGGATTATCCTAAGGAGCTAGAAGACAAGCAGCTATACCTTCCTTCTATTTAGCAGACCTGTATACTAACATTCTTCTTAGCCCTCCTCCTCGCCCGCGCCGCCCTTGCCCACGCGCCCTCCCTTCTCCTTCTCCTCCTCCTCTCTAGCCTCCTGTCCCTTTCCTCGTGCCTGCCGCCCCCCTTGCGCCCGCTGGCCCCGTCGCGCCTACCTTCCCCCTCGGCGGCGACGATGATGACGACGACGATGACAATGACAACGACGACCGCCTGCTGGATTTTGGCGGCGACGATGATAATAACAACGACGGCATGGTTGGCCTCGCCGGGTATGTGTACTATAATGCCTATTATATCAATTATTAGCTTATATATGCGTAGACCTGCGACTTAGCCGCCTGCCCCCGCCGCCAGCGCCGTTTTGGGTCCTCCCCTTCCTCTTGCCTAGGCAGGCTTCTATACCGCCCAACTTGCTGACTAGCCGCGTCTGCCTTAGAATTGGCAACTCCAGGGCAAGATTATGGACGGCTATACTGCCGTCTACTAGGGCAAGTGGTGGTCGTCTCTCCAGACGGCTAACAGCAAGAGGAACCTTTCCCATATTGGGAGGATTATAGAAACGGAGCTAGGTGAGCAGCTCTATAATAAGGATCGGTGCCTGGCTTGCTAGGAGGGTAGTTAGGAGTGCTAGGTCTACTCTAGGGTAGGCGCCTAGCAGGTGTATAAGCCTGGGGACGCTTATGCCCGCTGCCATATAAGGGCCCGCCCCGGTGGATGCTCTATCTCGAAGCGGGCTAAGCCTAAGCCCTGGCGGGTGTTACCAGCTCCGCCCCTACAGCCCCTGTTACCAAAGGGACCGCAACCACCTCCGCCTGGAGCTGGGGGTATAGGGTTAATAGCATAGGGGATAAAAGGGTGGGATTTAGTATGGTATAGCGTGTCTTTGGACTCCCTTTATAGGGAAGGCTTTGACCTTATTCCAGTAAAAGCTGGTGTCTTAAAAGGGTCCAACTATAAGGCTCCTTATGGGTAAGCTTTAACCTCGCCCAGTTAGTTTGGATCCTGTATAGGTAAAGAAGCTGGTGTCTTAGGCGGGCCCAACTACAGGCGTTATAAGCCCTATGGGTTGGGATACGCGGACTTGGCCTCTATCCCTAGAGAGAGAGTGGGCTTGGCGGGCCTTTACTCTAGTAAAGTAAGAGGAAGATAACGAGTAAGCATAGTAGGCCTCTACTCAGTAGAGGATTGGGTAAGCAAGTACGGCGGGCCTCTACTCTAGATTGATAGTGGATAGGTAAGTAAGCATAGTAGGCCTCTGCTTATAGTGGAAGTAGAGTAAGCACGGCGGGCCTCTACTCTAGATAGATAATAGATAGGTAAGCAAGCATAGTGGGCCTCTGCTTATAGTAGAAGTGGAGCAAGCACGGCGGGCCTCTGTGTAACCGACTACGGTACCCTGCCAAACCACCACTGTTTTACCTGCGTATCGCCTACGTATCACTTGCGTATCACGTTGTTTTAGTTACGTATTAGTCTCCCCTTTTATTTATTTCCATACCTTCCTCGTGTATATATGGACACTTTAGATCTCCATTTATAATTAAGTCGTTCACTTAATTTTCTCTACACTGCACTGTTATAGTTATGACCCCGGTTTGCACTACCTGCTGATTAATTAAATACTACCTCGTTTAAGAAGTCACTACTTCTACTACCTTTGCAGTGTCTTGAGCTTCTTCACCTATTAAATGAACGGACGATTAAACCTGACCGACGAACGTACCAGAACGAACTAATGAATTAAATTGTTAAAATAAGGTTTCGCCAAGACGCCAACCTGGACCCTGCCTGACCTGTTAAAATTCTAAAAATGATGACCAATACAAGCGAATCTTCATCCAAAATTAACCTTATTCTTAACAAGCCATCTAATTAGATGCAATGGTTCTTTATTATTTAAGATACTGCTAAGACTAATAAGGTCTGGGAGTATATTAACCTATCTGAGACAAAAGACAAGCTTCCGAAGCTAGAACTACCAAAACGACCCACACTAAAAGACGTACTTCCTGCAGCTATATTAATAGCACAGCTAGACTAAACCCAGCTTACTGCATATAACTAGCTCTATGCTAAGTATAAGGACGACCTACGCATACACCAGAAGAAAGAACAGGCTATTAGCGATGTCAGTAACTACATTATTTGATTAACATTGGCATCCTACCTTCCTCTCTTTAAAAACCTTGAAACGGTATATGAACGCCTTTAAGCGTTGAAGACTGTACTCGCCCCTACTATGTTAGGTTAAAAGTATAACGTCCTAAATTAATACACGGCTCTTAAAGCCTATAACAAAAAACAGAGCATTGAAAAATGGTTGAATAGCTGGAGGAGCGTCTATAAGCTGGCAGAGGAATTGGAGCTTCCAGACGTACAGGGCTTTAGGCCTTACTACGATTTTATATGAGCCATTAAAGCCATCTCTTCTAGTTTTGTAGGAGTACTGGAAGTAGACCTAATCAGAAAAGAACGAAAAAATAAAAAAGCCCTATCCATTATTGACCTTATTGAGGAATTTAAGGAGCACTACTATATATAGCAAGCATTGTCTACCTTGATTGCCAATAACTCTGTATTTGCAACCCTTTAAGGCAGCCTAAATTCCAATTCTAATTCCAATTTAGACCCTAACGGCAATTTAAATTCAAATTTGAAATGGCATAAGGAATGCATATGCGGTCTTATACATTAATTTAGTGACTGCTACTACATTGCTGAGTATAAGCGCCCTTAAGGATGGAGACCAAGGACAGATATCTAAAAGAAGGTAGATGAAATAATCTTATCTATACCTTGGATCAAACGCGCCGTTAATTGTATCTAAAAAAGAGGACAGGAAAACAATTAAAAGAATGCAGAATCTATAATTAATTTTGATTCTAAAACCCCAGCTTCTACTACACTGACTAGCTATGCTGCCGCGTTCAGTACTAGTTAAATTTCTTTTGAACTCCAGAATACCTGGATACTTAACCCTAGCATAGACACCTACGTCTGCAATAATGAAGAAGACTTTACCTTCTTATACCTAGTAGTAGAAGACGACTACCTAATTGCTGGCGGAAATTTTGAAAAAATTCAAGCTTACGGAATAGTAACGATTACTGTTAATATACCTACTGGGAAGTTAAAGATGAGGCTATCCCATGTAGCGCTAGTGCCTACTATATTTATAAATATTATAGCGCTATTAAGAGCTACTGAGAACGATATCTATTTTGACTTAGGGCGAAACTTGCTATACCGTCTAGCAACTGGCGAAATAGTCTGCTATGTGAAGCGACTAGGGGGCCACTGGGCACTGATGTATAGAAAGCCTACAAATACCCTAGATTTGATAACTTAATCAACCTTCTTAACAGGAAGATTTTAGCTAAGCTAAATGGCCCGTAAACCAATTGGAGCTATAGCTATAAGATGGCATAAAATTCTTGGCCATATAGGACCTGATGCTATTGCGCAGCTTCCTAAGCACGTTATTAGCGTAGAGCTGACTGATAAATGGGCACTGCTTAAAATTGAATATGAAACTTGCTTATTAGCAAAGCACATGCAGCAGATTTCTTAAAGACGAGAACATGAATTTCTAGCCACTCAACTATTTAAACGGCTAGCATTTGATATTATCTACCTTAGAGTACTAGGATATAATGGTGATAGATATGTTATGCATTTCTACTGCATGTATTTTAAATTTAACTTTATGTTCACCTCTAAGAATAGGGATAAAGCTACTATCTTACCTACTATCCGTAAGACTTACCGCTTAATTAAAATACGATTCTACTAAGATGTTGTCTTCTTCTGGAGTAATAATAAATAAGTATTTGGATAAACGGAAGATACCCTAGATATGTGGTGTGCAAATAAGGGCATTACCTTTAAGTGCTGAGCACCGTATACTGAAGAACAGAATGGCGGAGTAAAACGATCTGGATGAACCCTTATGGAATGATTAAGATCTATGCAGCTGGAAGTGTCCTTACCCCTGTCTCTAGGACTAGAAGCTTTCCTTGCTGCTGGCTATGCCCTTAATTGAACGCTGAATAAGTAACTAGGATGGAAAACTCTGTATAAGGTCGCCTATGGCAAGCCACTAATACTTACCTATATGTATGAATACGGTTGCAAGACCTATATGCTGAATAAATAAGTTAGAAAGGGAGATAAGCTAGCTCCTTGTGCATTAATTGGACACCTAGTTGGCTATGATTTAACTAATATCTATTAAATCTGGATTCTAAGTCTCTATAAGGTTATCTAAACTAGAGACGTTATATTTGATAAGACCTTATTCTATAACCCTAAGGGTTAAAACATTAACTACCTACTGAGGGAAGTATTGGAAGACACTATCTAGATGATTAGTTTACCAGAACCTCTTAAAGATAAATTAGAGGATGAATCTATCTTATATAGACCTACCTTAAATGTAAACCAAATGACTATATTAAACGACTTAGCAGAGCTCCCTATAAAGGACATTAAATAGCTACCGATACCTAGCAGAATAGTATTTCTGGATCTGCCAGAAATAAACGCCATACTAGGAGGACTTTAAGACGATATCCTGGATATAATTGAAACAGGTTCTATCCAGTTAAGCAGTTTACTAGAACTGTTGAATATAGCTCCATGAGCTAATGAGGTCTTGGCTGATCCTTCTACCAACCTTGTCCTACCAGAAGGCTTTAAACGAATTTGACGTTAAGTGTACGCAGTAGCACTAGCTAATATACCTACCCTATTTGGTTACTACGCTGGCTTTGCTATAGGACTAGTAAAGGATATTAACTGAACTAGATCCTCCCTATATTAAGACAATCTTCTACCAGAACTAAGGAATCTAAAAGAGCTAAGAAAGCACCCTTTGATTACTGGCTTTTAAAAGGCTATAGAAAAAGAATACTATAACCTAAAACGCTGAGGGACATTTGAGACTGTACCAAAAGAAGAAGTAAGCAACGACTAGATCCTTCTACTGAAATGGGTCTTTAAATACAAGTTTGACAGTGACGGCTACCTATAAAGGCTAAAAGCTTGACTGTGCGTCCGTGGAGACCTGTAGATTACTAAGGAAGAGACCTATGCAGTAACCCTAGCTGCTCGAATATTCTATGCCCTTATGGCTATAGCAGCCGTATTTAATTTGGAGATTTGACAGTATAACGCTGTGAACGCATTTATAAATGCAAGACTAGATAAGCCAGTCTACTATTACTACCTAAAAGGCTTTAATTAAAACGGACATATCTTAAAGCTACTTAAGGCACTATATGGATTGAAGGTTTTACCACTACTTTAGTACAAAGAGCTTATAAATATACTAGCTAAATTTGGATTAAAGCCTGTCCTAGGTACGAACTGCCTTTACACTAATAGACGACTTATTGTCTTCTTTTATATAGACGATATTGCCGTCCTATTTGCTAAAAAGGACCTTTTAAAACTGGAAGAATTTGAAGCCAAACTGCTATATTAATACGAGATCCGTGCACTAGGAGACCTACAGTGGTTCCTAGGAATTTAAATTGAATGAGATTGTGTAAGCAGAAAGCTCTGGCTCTGCCAAGATTCCTATATTGAAAAGATAGCCAATTGATTTAATATTCAACTAGGAAGATTTCCTAAGTCACTACTTCCTGCTAAAGAACTGACTTTGTCCGACCAGTAGATGAACCCTTAAAGAACTCTAGCCTATTAGCAACGAGTTGGTTCTCTTGCGCATCTCGCCATATTTGGAAGGCCTGATATTACTAAGACGCATTCTAAGCTGGCTGAATTCCTTACTAATCCAAATTAAAAGCACCTTGATGTATTAAACTAAGCCATTACCTATTGCCTTAGAACAAAATCTATAGCTATTGAATACTCTGGCGAAGTATTTGGAGTATATGTCTACTTCAGAAACCCTGAGGGAGAAGATGTTACCTTTTATAGAGCATCTGACGCAGCATTTGCGGACTATAAAGATATTAGATGGAGCTCTTAAGGATACCTATTTATGCTATTTGGAGGACTGATTGACTGGAAGGCGACCCTACAGTAATTAGTGACTCGCTTGACTACCGAAGCGGAGCTTCTCTCCCTGTCTATGGCTGCTGTTGAGATTATCTGGTGGCAACGTTTCTTTAAGGCAATTGGTCTTAATTTAGAACGCGAATTTACCCTGCTATGCGATAATATGCAGACCGTACGACTCCTAAGATAGGATATACTAAAGCTTGACACTAAGCTTTGATATATTGACGTCCATTAGCACTGGCTTAGACAAGAGGTCTAAGACAAAAAGATTGACGTATAATGGGTCCCTATAGGCAAGATGCCTGCCAACGGCCTTACCAAAATTCTACCCCGTTAAAGGTACGAGGCGTGGATAAAGCAATTGAATTTGGTGGATATTCGACATTAAATTGCTACTGCATTATCTGATAAAGATTCTTGAACATCACCCTACTCCTAAATTGTATCTAAATTTCCTATTTTAGTATAGTTTTTACCTTTATTTGTTTTCTACAGCTTTGACTGTACTGTTAAATCTGGGGGGGTGTGTAACCGACTACGGTACCCTGCCAAACCATCACTGTTTTACCTGCGTATCGCCTACGTATTACTTGCGTATTACGTTGTTTTAGTTACGTATTAGTCTCCCCTTTCATTTATTTCCATACCTTCCTCGTGTATATATGGACACTTTAGATCTCCATTTACAATTAAGTCGTTTACTCAATTTTCTCTACACTGCACTGTTACACTCTGCTCCAGGTAGAATGAATTTACTCTCTTATTCTGCCGTCAACCTACTACTCTAATAACGTGATATAATTGCGTCTATTGCTAACGTATAGATAGAGGCTAGTATGTAGTTGCTGTATGCGGGTGATGGCCTCTACTTTTAGCGGGGGTCTGTTAATGTAAGCTGCTGCTACTCTGGATATCTCCTGAACTTTTATAAACTTATATGAACTTATTAGCCAATTAGGATAAGGCTGGGGGCTTAAGGATGTTATTGCAGCTTAAGCGGAGGCCCTATATCGAGACGTCTTTTATAGGTGCTGGCTGCCACTCCTTATCAAGTTCCGCTAATATAGGCCTCTAAATATCTCCCGAACTTATATAAACTTATGCGAACTTATTAGCTAATTAGGGCAAGGTAGGGGGTTTTAAGTTGAGATATGTCGTCTAGCTGATGGCTTCTTAGGGCCTATTAACGTAGGCTTTAGCCCCTAATTTGGAGATCTCCCAAACTTATGCTAACTTATACGAACTTATTAGCTAATTAGAACGAGGCTAGGGCCCTTAGTTAAGATGTTTTGTACAGGTAGTAGCCTTACGCAATTTTAATAATAGACTGCAAGTGTCCTATACTCTGTGGTGGTTTGCGCTGCCCTAGCCAAGGAATAAAACGAAGTAGTGATGCCGGTATCACTGCTATGGTCGTTGTTTCCTAGTGGTGGTCTAAGGGGAGTTAATATTTCAAGTCCTGGGTGGCTAGTATGCGGGTATATAGTAGTGCCTGGTGCTGGGCGGCTCCTCCTCCTTATGGTATTTCCTAGATATCCTCCTCTTAAGTAATCGAGGCTAGGGCCGGGGTGGAGGGGCCTTGTAGGGTGGAGGAGAGGGAGACTTGTAGGGCGAACTAGAGAGGAAAGCCGCGCTCTAATTGGCTGATAAGTTCGCATAAGTACCCCTAAGTTTATAGGCTACTTGGAGCCTCCTGGCTAGTAGGAGGTATGTTAGAAGTAAGATCTAGTTCCTCTACGTCACCTAGCCCGTCTCTAATAGCGTTGGCAAAGTCTTGTATATCTGCAAAGCTAGCTAAGTCCTCTATATCTAAAGGAGGATAGGAGGTAGCAACTAAATGTGGACCCTGTATATAGACCTGGTTAAACTCGTTAACCTTCCTCACTAGAACTTCCACTTTAGTGCTGAAAATGTTATAAGAATCGAATAGGCGTAGGCCTGCTAGCTATGCTGGTTGCTGTGGTATAGCTAGGTTGCTGGAATAGAGATTTTAAGCAAGTGTAAATATATTAAGGTCCGTCTTTGCCCGCGTATGGGCACCTAACATCTCCTCACTAAATATATTTTCTATCTTACTACGCAACATTCTAACTGTTGTATTTAATAAGTATACTCGATTAAACATAATATCTATATTATAAGTAGAGTTTTTATAGCACTTTATCTTGATCTTATAGCTTCCATTTAAGTGCTCTAGCCTAAGATTAATAGCCTTGTGCTTATCTAGAGCTCTAAGCCAGTTTACCAACCTAGAGGATAGGATTGCATGCTAAAGTTTGGGCAAATTAACTGATATAAGATTCCACCAATAGAATAGCATTTCTCAACTATAATTATGCTGTGACGCGCCAAAGAAGAATATAATAAGGGGGTTAACAAGCCGCCGCAGCATACCTATATCGGCATGCTTAATAGTATGCCAAACAGTAAGTAGAAGCTTAACTTCCTAAAGCATGTAATATATTGTCTGAAACTTAATATTATTATACTTCGCGCCCATCCACGCGTCCTGAGAAAAGGTGTCGCGCTAGATCTTGTTAACAATGTCTAGGAACTGCTCGGGAGTAAGGCAGCCGATGGCCTGGGTAGTGTCTTTAATGCACTTAGGGGAAGATGGGTTAGATAGGGTGTCTGGGTTAGACGGCTTAGATAAATCAGGTATGCTAATTCTAAAGCCTCAACACTGCATAGCAGCATAGAAGAGGGCGGTTATGCGCGTTATAAAACCCTGTTCAATAATGGGTACCAACTTATAGTATTTGGCATTCTCTCGCGTAATTATAGAGCGATTCCATAGCGTTATATCGGACCGTAGACAGTAATGAGCCTCCTCTTGCTTATCCTTAGGCGTAAAGTGTGTACACATAAGAGTACTGCATAGATTTATCTTAATGTGGAACTACGTAGGTACACCAAGTAGCCAGTCCCGATAGTCAAAAGGGCGGCTGGCATAAATCTGCTCCTGTTTTACTGACCTAATATAATACGCAGTAAGCTGGTCACTATGGGTAAGCCAGAGCCGCTTAGTAAAATTATTAGAAGCAGTGCTGTTATAAGGGTTATCTGGAGCCTAGAAACCAAGCTAATTAAGAAAAATGCTTTTATAGACGCTATAGGTACCCTAGATAGTACCCTTATCCTCTATAATAGTACCAAACTGCCAGAATTTGGTCTTCCCATTGCTGATATATTGTATGCTTAGCATTTAAGGGAAAAGATTACTATCTTTAAAGATACGCTCTATACTAGCAAGGTAAATCCCCTTTATTGCGTTAGTAATAAGGTAACGGCTAATCTGTAGTGATAACTCATCGCTAAAGCCGGGAGAGTGGTAGATGTCTTTAATATTTAGTGGGATAGTTAGATTGTATATTAACTGACACAGCCCCAACGGAGGTAGTTTAGGACAATAGACGATGGCAGCAGTCGTTAAGGAGCGTATAATAGACGTGTAACCAAGCAGCTCATCGCGCTTTATATCCTTAAAGTTTATATTATTGTATATAACAACTATCTGGGGGTCGTGCGCTAGCGTCGTAAGATACCTCTATAGATGTTAGCCCCTGGCTAGCTAGTAATCTATAAAGGCCATACTAATTAGCTTATAAGTTTGCAAGAGTTTATATAAGTTTAGCCAAAAGGCCGGTGCTAATAGATATATAGTGCTGATATAAAAACTAACATACCTTTACCTCTTTGGCAACACTACCCATAGTACAATTTATAGAATGATAACTATGGTATAATCTAAAGCCAGCCAACGTTTTAAACACCCTTCTTTTTACACCAGAGCCTATAAGATATATATCCACTACCAAAGAAAAGAAATTGGACCGCTTCTTAGCCTAAGAGAAACAAATCATACTGGTAATAGCATATGCCCGCCTTACTAGCGCATCCTGGCTATCTACCTTCTGGTCCTCCGCTTTCTAATTGCTATAACTAGCCCTATGCGCCCGCTGATTGCTAAGTAGTTATATTAAGGTTGCATGCTATCCCGGGGCAGTATCCTATATAGAGTGGAAGGCGACGTCGAAGTCCAAGTCCTTAATTTTTAACGTTCTGTTAAATATAGCAAAATATAGTTCCTGGATAAGGCGATCTAGCTCCGCAGTATATAACTCTATTTGCATATACAGGATATTACTTAGCTGCGGGTCTCTTATAACTGCATTTAATAGAACCCAACGCCGCTGCCCAACGTGACTGTACCAACGGTGCTTAATTACAATTCCCTTCTCCCCTATATTATCCGCCCTAACCTAAGTAGACAGCAACTAAGCGAAGCTCCAACCTTCTTCTTTTAATATATTGACTACGGCTTATAACCTCCGCGCGCGCTTCCCCTGCCTCCTATGACGCCTTGATGAAGGCTTAGGCGCTTTATTCTTGTTACTACCCGTCTAGTTGTTGCCTACATTGTTGTTGCTGTCGGAGGAGGAGGGCTTAGATAGTTCAATAATGTTTTCTAACCAGCTGGAGAGGCTAGAAATGGAGGGAGAACAGCTAGGGGTATCTTGGTTAAAGTAACGCCCACTTAGGGCACGGCTGGGCTCCATTACAGATGGATTCTATAGAGTAAGAGGAGGGCTTTTGAATGGAACTATTGGCGAGTTAAGCGGTAGTGTATTAGGGGGCGATATACCGCGTTAAAGGTGATACAGCCGTTATCTACTAGGCAGGCTGGCCTGCCTTTACAAATCGCGCCTATAATCTCTCAGACGCTTCGCAGAGGAATTGGGGTGGCAGGGGTAGTAGGGGGTAGCGCGGCGTTCTATTAGCTAATAAGTACCCATAAGTTGGAGCGACCATCTAATTGGCTTATAAGTTTGCATAAGAGGGCCTGTGGCGTTGAAGTGGGGCGGGAGCAGGGGGGTGGCCGCCTCCTCAAATTCCTTGGCGAAGCGGATAAGTCAACTGAGATAACCCTAGGGGCCCTAGATCAAATCATCAAGCATCAATTAATGATCAAGTCAAGATCATCAATCAATCAACCCATTTAATCAATGAGCAGCTCTACACGAACTTCGTGACAGCTGTGGAGCCTGCGGTTAATGGCTGACCTTAAGCGTCTGTTTCTAAGACCGTCTCTAAGGATTGGACAATTCCTTCTTCTTTCTAGCTTCAGCTGTTTCATCTACAGGCCGTAATATAATTTGGATGCAATCTCCTGGTTGTACGTCTCCCAGTCGCATATTCTTCTCCTGCGGCGGAGCCTGCGGCTTAACGGCTATCCTGGTTGTACGGCTGTCTCTAGGGGTTGGGCGAGTCTGCGGACGTTGCTGGCTAGGTGCTACTACTAAGTTTATGGGCCGTATTTGATAGTAGTTCTCCCAGTTCGTAAGTGTTTTGTTATTGTTCTTCAGTACTACTCCGTTATAGAAAGCAGTTAAATCCGTTTGTACTATAGGGGCCTGTTGCCACGTCTGTTCTTCCTTTAGCCTATCTAGGTCTGTTCCTTAACACGTATAAAGCTAGTCCTTAATACCCATTAGCCGTCCTTTATTGCCAAGCCACAGTAGTACTGGTCTAGGCCGACCGCGCGTCCTAGCTATTAGTTTTCCTTTATTAGACAGATGCATAAATCCTTACTAGATAAGATCCTTTAGCCCTTGGCATTTAAGCTTAGTAAAATAGTAACTTCCTCCACATCTAAAATAGGTCCACTGGCCTGATCCTCGCGTGCCTCGCTAACCCTATACGTCCCGTTGCGGCCGTCCAAAGGTAGTAGAATCTTGCGGATATTGGGGACCTTGCGGATATTAAGAGTCTTGCGGAGGTTAATAGTCTTGTGGAGGTCGACAGCCTTGCGGAATAAAGGGAGCTTGGGTACTGTTTTGCCAGTCTTCGCATCCTAGTGCTAAGCTGTATCCTTATGCCAGGCTTTAAACTACAGCCTGATTTAATAGCGTCGTGTGCTTCCTTAGGTCTAGAAGTCTTCCTTCCCTTTAGCGGTCGAGCTTATTCCCTTGCTGCTATAGCTCTTGTATAAGCTGGATATTTAGGACATCCTCTTCTAGAAGAACAGCTATTTGCTCAACGTTCTCTATAGCCATTATTCTTAACTCTATAGCCTCCTTTAGTCTTTTAAACATAAGGGTACTAGGCTTGTCTACTATAGCTCCTGTCTTTTCTATTACATGCCCTTGGTATTTAATAGGGAGCCCTTATATAAACCACCACCCCTTCTCTTGCTTAGTAAGGTTTCCTACGGCTACCGCTTTAGCTAAGATAGTAGTAAAGTCCTATACATAGTGACGTAATTCGCCTGGCTGTTCCGTAAATTTTTGAATAAAAGCTTCTACAAAGTCTCTTATCTCTATACGTTAATAGTAGTTATTTGCTTAGTATTCTGCCCTAAGCTTTCTTATAAGCTTTATTTAATTACCAGCTATAAATTTAGGCATGCTTCGGATCTATATCCCTATTTAGTAATCATAGTACTCTAAAAGGCCCTGGCGCTTCTCCGTACTTATTACATAATATTAGGTGTATAGCCGCTTGTACCGTTTAATAAACTGTAACACGTTCTGCCCTATAAAGTAAGGAGTCCTAGTAGTTCCTAGGGCTGGTATAGGCTGGACTATAACGTAGACCTTATCTTAAGCCGTTGACTGCTGGTTATTAGGTACATCTAGAGCTTTCTTAGGAGCTTGCAGGTAATTCTTATAGCTTTTATCCTTTGTCTACTAAGGGTCATTAGTCCTAGGTGTTACAGATAAATGCTACAGTAGGTCTGTTTGCATGGCCATAGTCTTAATAGAGGATGTCCCAGATAACTGTCCTGGCGGGACATTAATAGGTGCATACTTCGGCTGGTCTACTTGTATAGCTATGTCCCTAACAGAAGGCGCCTGCTTCTTAATGCCTGAGGGGAGGTCTTCCTAGGAGAGTACGGAATCTTCATCTTCTACCACTGCCAGGTCTCGATACGTCCATCTGTTTTAGCCTACTGTCGTTCTGTACAGGAGGTCCTTACGGAGTGCCTCTAGGGCCGCTACTAACATAATCTAGATAACTTAAAAGAGGACAAAGCTAAGCCAGAATAGGAAGCTTTTAAGGATAGACCTAATCTTCTATGCTTGCGGCCTTGCTTGGTATTGTCTCCTCTAGGCAGTGCTGACTTTCTTTGCCGCTAAATGCCTTAGATCTTGTTTCCATCTAATTAATTAGCCCTTGGCTTGTTATCTCTGCATCTTTAATAATGTTCTGGCCATGCTTGTGCGCGCGCGGGTGGCAAGACTTTGACGGCTGGTAGTTATCTAATTGGCTCGCTGGTTCGCTTAACACCAAATTTCTAGGGATAGGTACTAAACCTAACTCCCAAGACCTTTTAACCTACACCATTTTGCCTCTTATTGCCACTCTTTTAGCCTATGCGTTAAGTCTGGCCGTCCTGTCTTTTTCTATAGTCTTTCTGTTTAGGGTCTACCTAGTCCCCCTCGCTATCCAATACTGCCTGGTTCTCTGGTTCCCTAGTTCTGCTGTCTTGTCTGTCTAGCTAGCGGTTCTTTTAGCTGGTCGTTCTTCTACAGCTGGCGGTTCTTTAGTAGTTGTAGTATATTCCTACGTGTCTCCTATGTATATAGTTGTGTATAGAATACCAGACTTCTAATCTAAAGAGCTTGCCGCCGTCCCCACGTGGAATGCCAAATAATATGTGGAAGGGTACGGTGTCTCTTAGATAGGAAAGTTACGGTACTATCTATCTATTAGTTAGTTAGTTAGTCTGTCTATCTATCTATCTCTCTGTCGGTAATAAAGAAAGAAAAAAATGTATTCCGTGAACTGGTAGGGTCGTAATATGTAAAAGGGAGGGAAGCCGAAGGCTCTATAAATATAGGAAAATGCCAAGACAGTAGGCGACGTCCAATCTACACCACCACAATAGTACCTTTTCATTTGTTCTTATACTAGTTTAGCTATTTCTTTAAGGTCTACATAAAGATTCATTAAAGTCTCTATTCTTTCTTTAGCTGTGCTACTTGTTTTCTTTACTTAGCGTGGCAATAACGATGTTCTTGGCTTGTACCCGTAATTCACCTTAAATAGTAATATCCCTATTCCTTCTTATAGTATTGCGTTATACGCAAACTATATAACTGGTAATAATGATACCTAATTATTCTATATATAATTGATATAGTGCCTTAAATACTGTTCTAGTGTCTAGTTTAATCTTTCTATTTAACCGTCTGTCTGCGGATAATATACTATAGAGGTTACTATGCAAACTCCTTATTCTGCTAGAAACACTTCCTAAAATACTGCTATAAATCTTAGATCTCTATCTAATACAATCTTGCTTAATGCTCCATATCTTACAGATACTTCTTTAATATAGATTCTAGCAACGTCTTCTGCTAAAATCTCCTCTATGCATGCTATAAAGTAGCCCCACTTAGTTAACTTATCCACTATTACTAAGATCGCGTTATGATCTTGTCCTATAATAGGATCTCTTAATTTTAGCAACTTTATAATAAAGTCCTATAATATGACTTCCTATGGTCTTTCTGGTATTTTAATAGGTTGTAGCCCTCTATATAGCTTATACCTTATTAGTTTATTTCTTTAGCAATCTAGATACTCTTTTATAACTTATCTTGCTAGTCCCCAGATTTCTTAAAAAATATACTCCTCCTAAAGTCTTAACGCTAAGCCTATAGCTCCGTTGTGTCCTTAAGTTAGTCCCTTATAAAACGACTTAATAAACTCCCTTACGATAGACCTTGGCACATATATTACTTCTTGGTTTTTATACTGCTCTGCGTCTAGATCCTCTGCCTATATATCTTAGATCTTCTATATCCAATCACTCTCTGGTAATTTATAGATTTAACTTTCCCTAGTTGCTGCAATCTTTAGGTGGTTGTACCTAATTAACCTATCTTAATCCTTTCACAATAAAGCCCCTAATGGCTTTTCCTTATTTTATAGTTTAGCCTTTCTACTTAGAGCGTCTGCTTGTGCATTGTCTATACCCTTAGTGTGCTAAATCTCGAAATGGTATTCTATAAGCATTTCCGCCCATCTAACCTATCTTTGGTTGAGTTCCTTTATTATTAAGAATCCTATAAGGTTCTTATAGTCCATCTTAACTATAAATGGTTTCTCTGTGCCTTATAAGAATACTCTCCATTCCTTTAACGCTATAACTATACTTAACAACTCCTTATTATAGATGTTATAGTTTAACTTAGGTGGTATTATCTTTTAACTATAATATATTACTGGATGCTATGCATCCTAATGCTTCTATAGCAAATATACTCCTAGTGTAAAGTCTAATATATCTGTCTTAACAACCGTTTCTAACCTTGGTTAATAGGTCTTAAGGATTAGTTCCTAGGTAAACAACTCTTTAAGTTCCTTAAACAGCTTTTTCTACTTAATACCCCACACCTATAGTTCCTCTTTCTTTATTAATTAAATAAATGGCTTAATACTCTTTTAACCACTATGCTATAAACCTCCTGTAGTAGTTATAAAACCCTAGGAACGACCTTAACTATATAACATTCTCTAGTTCTTACTAACTAACTATAGCTTCTACCTTCTTTAGGTCCATACTAATCTTTCCTAGTTTAATAATAAATCCTACAAAATCAGTCTTCCTAGTAAAGAACTTATATTTCTTAATTACTACTAGCATCTGTTCTTCTTATAGTCTCTTTAAGACCCACTTAACGTGTTCTCTATGTTCTTTCTTACTCATTAAGTAGATAATAATATCATTAAGATATACCATAACAAACTTATTAAGGTGTTCCCCTAACACACTATTAATTCGCTTTTAGAACGTTACTAGTGCGTTTATAAGTCCAAATTGCATAACTAATGGTTTATATAGTCCTTCCTTTAACCTAAAAGCTGCTTTCCATTTATCACCTTCCTTAATCCTAATCTAATAGTACGCCCATCTTAGATCTATCTTTATAAAGATTTGCACATTACCTATTATATCTTAGATTTCACTAATTAAGGGTAAAGGATATCTATCCTTTCTAGTAATGCTGTTCAACTGTTAATAGTCTATATACATCCTAAGTTTTCTGTTTTTCTTTAGAATAAACAGTACTAGATATCCTATTAATAACTACAATAGTCTAATATATCCCTTTTATAAGTTCTCCTGGACAAACTCTTTAAGCGCTACTAACTCTATTTTAGTAAGCTTATAGATTAGAAAGAACTTTAGACTTGTTCCTGGTTCTAATTCTATCTTATAGTCCCATACTACATACTCTAACAGCTTTTCACTTTCTAGTGACTATAACTTTTTACCATACTTATAGTATCTCTTTAGTATATAACTTAAGCCCTACTCAGTCTCTTTATATATTGCTCCAACTTAGTACTATACTAACTTGGTCTGCTATCGCATCTTATATTATTAAGTATCCCTAATATTAACCTAACCTATAACCCAATTAATCTTTAGATTGTATTCCTATAACTAAGGCATTCCTAGTATCACCTTATCCTGTCCTAATAGTAGGATATTAAAAAACATCTTAACTTGTCTTCCTTTAATAGTTAACTAAATAGGTCCTATTTTAAGATTAATAATACCTTCTCCATAGGCTATCTAATCTCCTAAAATTATTATAAGTAGATATAGGTGTTTCTTTTATCTATATAGTAACCCCATCCTTTCCACTATTACTAGTAATATATGGTTCCTTATTACTCCACTGTCTATTAACGCTTTAAACTGCTAATCTTACCACTTAACTTATAAATTTAGGTATTGCCCTTAAATTCCCTTAAGGGTTTAAGGTTCTACCACTAGTTCCCTCTAGTCCTATAGGCCTCCCCTTTTCCTAACTATTAGCTGCTAGATCCTATCTATACTTAGTCCACTTTTAGCCAATTCTTAGTTTATTTCTTTTCCTTTATATGCCATAGACAAGTATTCTCTAGGTATTCCCACCACTATTATCTATCTAGGCATTCTTCCGTAAGGAATCTTCCTAGTTAAAATATTAAGTCCCCTTAGCTCTGTACTTCTACTAGGTGCCATCCATACACATACTTAGCGTCCCTAAACCTTCTTTCTTCTAGTACCCAATACATTCTTACTAGGTACTTTTGGTTCTTGTCTTTAGGTGCCCTATACATGTTACACATATTATCCACATAAGCTATCCACGATAGTATATAATACGCTAAGTGACTTAGATTAACTCTTGGCTTGTCTTTACTCTTAAGTTTAAATCTCTATCTTACCAATCTAACTGTCAGTCTTTTGCTTACGGGTACTAAGATTTATTACTTACTTCTCCAGTCCCTAGATCCTTCTTCTAGGTTCCTTAATATCATAATTAATGCTCCTTTAATATAACTTATGCGTTTCTCTATAATGGGTTAGTCTTAAACAACTTTTTTATTTAGCCACATATAGAAATCCTTCTATTTGTCATTATGTTATTGCCTATACTACTTTTTATATAACTGGTTTAGTATATATAGTCTATCTATAAGAAAGTACCTTATTATTGCTGCGTTATAATAACCTTTGGTGTGTCTTTCTTTAAACCTGGTTGGAATCCCTAAATCCTCTTCTTGTTCCAGTTCGTTTAACCACTTCACCCTTAGCATGCCTATCTTAGGCCTATTAGTAATTCTTTATACGGGTGCTCTATTCCTTATATAACCTAGCATAGCTAATCTTTTATCTAGCTTTTGCTCTTGCTATACAATAATTCTTGCTCTAAACTTATCTATAATTTCTTGCTTCCTATATCTTATAGTTAGATCCTTGTAGTTATCTTACTTTTTAATCCTTATATTAACCTTTCAATCTTTAGGCTAAACACTGCGTTTACCTAGAATTGACGTTCTTATTTATTCCCCAAACTTATAGTTCTTAAACTTACGTCCTGTACTTATTCGTTTGTTACTAAACTAAGTCTTGGCTCTGTCCCATCGGTTTTCATCTATTGTAGGTGCCTTTGTATATCTTATCTCATCTTAAGAATCTTAAGCGTCTCGCATCTTATCGTGAGAATCTTAAGCCTATGGCCTTTTGCCTTTATTAAGTAATAAGCTGGCACTAGCAGTCGTCTGCTTACCTAGTCCTTTGCTAACATTACTCCTATCGTCTTATAAAGCAATAGAAATCGTATTTAACAGTGTCATAATACCCGTTTCTAAACCCTGTACTATAGCGGTTTTAGTCTCTGCTTCTATTTTGACTTCTCTAAGGTCTACTAGCTCCCAGTAAGCTGCCCTTATTGCCTTATCATTAGTAAATGCTTTATTTATATTAAACTCATTATCCTTAATGTCCGATCTATGAGCTGGTTTATTGGTTCCTCTAAACTTAGATAACAATAGCTCCTACAGCCAATAGCTTACGCCGTACTTAGCGTCTTTATAAATTTGGCATACATTATTGTAACAAAATGCAAAACTATTAATTAAATATTCTCTTGTTCCTTATAGTACACCATTATCCCTCTATATATATATGTCGTCTGCTAGTCTAGTTCCCTTTACCGCGTAGTTACTCTAACCACCTCTATAGTCTCTGGCAAAATAACTCTATTTTCTATCATTTATACAAGCTCTATCTTTAAACCACTAGTTCTGCTATAGAGTCCGCCTAAACGTCTTCTGCTATTAAGATCCCTAGTTTAGCCTCTACTCCTTAGTCCTATAATCACTTAATCCTTAACCTCTAGGTTTCCATAGTTTCTTATTCCATTATTTAGTTTCTTTAATACCGCTTAGGTCCATTGGCTCTACGCCATACTATAGTTTTTAACTCTATATCTGTTGTTGCGTACTCTGCGCCTTATACAACTATAAAACTCTATTTTAACCTTTCTTAGTCTGCTCCCTTTAGTAGATCCTATTATTAATCTTAATTACTTAATTAATCAATTCCCTTAAGGTGTCTGCATCTTCCATCAGAATGATTACGTCCTAGACTTTAGCCTTAAGTCCCTGTTTATACTATGCTATAAGCGCCTTATTATTCCACTTAATCTGCATAGCTAGCGTTTAAAACTGTGTTGTATACTTAATTACTAAAGTGCGCTATACTAGGTTCTGAAGTTTCTATTCCACTATAGTGGTTGCTTTAGGGTCTCTAAATATTTATATTAACCGTTCCGCGAATCCGTTCCAACTTATAAACACATACCATACATCCTGGTTAGTAGTCGTTATACCATTTACCTGTATCTCTATAAGGTAAGACTTAAACTACTCTAAAGCTCTTCCCATTAAGAACAGTCCTGTGTACGCTACTTAATCCATAGATATTGCTAGCTTTGCCCCTTCTTATATTACCTTAAAGTATATCTACGTAAGAAACCCTTTAAGCTTCAACTTCTCTCCTAAGAATCGTTCGATTAAAGGTAACTTGACCTTTACTGCTCCTATTCCATTAATGCGTTCTTTAAGTATCCTACTATTATCTTATAAGTGATTAACTATTTCCTATAACTGACCTTGTGTAACTATCTGTAAGTTAGTATCTACTATACTAGTGTCTCCTAACCCTAAAGTCGTGGCTATCGTCAATATTATTATGACTGGTGCTTTGGGTAGCATATTACTTAACCTTGTTTAAATACCGTAACCTTGGTAGTAAATGTATAACGGAACCTTATAGCAGTAACTACAGTAGGTCCTATTATTGGGCTGGGTATATAGGTATAAATAAATCAACAATATAATAATAACTGGTAGAGTGGTTGCCTAATAGATTAACTCCAATTATATTCTAAGATTCACTATAAAGAGAGAACTATCTGGGTAGAGACTGTGGTCCTTTAAATACACAACCTTACGCCTAAGAAACCCCTTCGCTCCGTAAGGTATGTATGCTTTATTTGCTCCGTTACGGATTACACAGATTATACAGATTACACAGATCACTCTACGTAATCTCGGCTACTATTTCTCGTCACATGGTTCCACTGGATCCATCCTAGACTGTGCTTTTATTAACCAACTAGCTTCTTCCAACTCTTCTCTAAGTAGTTATAACATCGTACTTAAGCTATCCGTAACAAAGATAACCTCTATGTGTTTAAACGCGATGTCTAAAAGTTAAAGAAGGCTAAGATTGTACTTATTACTACAGTTACTAAAAAAGAAGGCAAAATTAAGTACCTATAATCTTAGCTTAATAAGTACATTTATAATAACGCTAGACACCTCTCTACTATATATAATACCACCTAAGTCTCTACGCCCCTAGTAACCTTACCTACTTAACGCTTAATAGAGGGTTAGTATTAAGTAGCTCTACCTAACGGGAACCCCTACTAAAGTAGCAATAATAAAAGCTATAATAATTAAACCTAAGCTGCTACCGTAGGGTCTAATATATATTACCCTAATCCCCTAATCTTTTAGGGGGACTATAAGGAATATAGCTACTAGAAGATGTAAATCCATAAGAAACTAACTTAGAGTGCCTACCTTTTTCCTATAGAAGATACTAAGATTAGCTATATTATTAGGCGAATAAAGGGTATACTATTTAACCAACTCTTTGCCTAATGGGAGACTAATAGCCCCTAGAAGTGGCAGTCCTACTAAAAGGTTCTTAATAATCTTAACCTAATATACCGCGACTATAACCTACTAGCTACTAACCAAGCTAAACTACGTGCCCTAAAAATAAGCCCTACTAAATTATTTAATAAGTTTTATATTAAATTTTAGGAATATACTAGAGCCCTTACCTAAGACAATACTAAAGATTAAGAAGATCTTCTTAAAAAAGTTACTTATTACCTTAGTTATATAGCCGCTAGCCATAACTATAATAATGTTTATAATATAGTAGCAGCCCTATAGAAGATTAAATAACAACTAAATTAGATTACTACTGCTAATCCTTACTTAAAGACCTCCCTATAGAAGCCCTCCGGAACTACTAAATCTATATATACTAAGCCATCAACGCCTACTATCTTAAATACCACTAGAGCCTATATCGACCTCTCTATACTAATCTTTCCATAAAAACTCCTAGATAGAGAGCGTGAGCTACTTTAGAAACTAGGACGCTGCTATAGATACTATTAAGAAGGCTGTTATTACAATAACCTAAACTACCTAATAGCTAGGTTTAGTGGCTACCGCCTAATACTTAACCTAGTACCTTAAACACTAAATATGTTACTATATACTACTACTATATAAGATAAAAACGCAGTAATAGCGGTAGAGTTAGATACGGAAATGGAAAACGCTAAGTCCTAGCCCTAAGTTATAGGTTAGGATGTACTAATAATAAGGGGATCTATATATCGGCCTGCTTAATAAATAACTTAGTAAAAATAAATAGACGGAAATAGATAGTTTTGCCTATAATAGGAATTACTACTAAAAAATAATATAAAAGCTATTCTATAATTAATTGCGGAGCTATTAATAATTTTATAGACACCTAATTTGTGTATACTTATAACTTACCTACCTTACCCCTTACTAAAGCCCGCGCCCTATAACTTGCTAATAGTAGTTATACCATATAAAAGATTACCTATAACGTGTTCCACCACCAAGCACATTACACCACTGGGCGCATCACTTCGAGGAATACCAAAAAGCCTAAATTTCAATCTTAAATATCTCAACCACTACTTAATAATATTTTCTAAAAATTTAAATATAAGCTTTTATATACATATTTTAGTATATATTATAATATTAGGGTATATAACTTAATAGTTATTATAATATAGAGTTTAGGGGTTAAAAATAGAGATATATCTAAATATCCTAACAACCACTAGACTATATACTTTTATATTATAATAGGCACTAGAATAGGCATATTAAAGCTTATATTTAAATTTTTAGAAAATATTATTAAGTAGTGGTTGAGATATTTAATATTGAAATTTAGGCTTTTTGGTGTTCCCCAAAGTGATGCTGTCAGATAATCTGTATTCTCTAAAGGCGTGGGTCACGTGCACGAGTCACGTGCATGGAGCACGTGCATTGTAAATCTCTTTATCTTAGCTTAGGGGCCCTAAGTAATTATCAATCAATCAACCCATTTTATCAATGAACTGCTCTATTTGAACTTCGTGACAGTTATAAGCCCGGTCCGCCGACTCAAAAAGCTATTCAGCTATTACTCAATCATTTGAGGAAATTCTACCTCATCGTCTTAGGACGCAGACTCTGACAGAAATCCTACCTTAATTGTTACAGGACGATTCTGACACGAGATTCTAGGATAATTCTTCTATGAGATTCCAGGACGATTCTTCCACGAGATTCCACCTTAATTGTTACAGGACGATCCTGATGACAAGGACGATCCTAATGATAAAATACCATCTCAATTCCTCCTTTGCCTATTAGTTAAATGACTCTACCAATAAGTTTGTTAACTACAATCATCCTTAATAAGCCAGAAGACTGGGAGCAATGGCTATAGCAACTCCAAGCCCTTATAGATCAGTAAATTTGGGCCTACGTTAACCTAGACAATATAGTACCTTAATAAGGTCTACTATAAGAACCAGCCTATCTAGAAGTTACAGATTTCAATGAAAATGCAACCTTATATGCATAGCTCTTAACGAATTAATAGAAAGCGTATAAGAACAGTAGACGATACTACAACTAGGATATAAAGTATTTCCTAAGATAGGAAGATTATCTCCAACAGATCCGCACCTAGATTATATCTATAGTATTAATTTAGAAGAAGCTACTACTTAACCCTTCCCTTATAGTTAAAGAATAGCTAATTTGGTTAAAAGAAGACACTAAGCCTATAAAGACCTTTATAATAAGGAAGGTACAGCTGCAATACACAGAATTACTTAAGGGACTTAAGCAGATAAAAATTACCTAGTGGCTTAACTAATAGGAATATGTAATAAAAATAGTAGAGAAGTATAAACTTCTATAGATAACTAATAGGATCTAGCTAATAGACCTTATAAATATAATATAACCTATAAGCGAAACCTATTTTGTTCTATATACCAAACAGGCAGATAATACTAAAAAGGCTTACTTATTAAAATACCGTAAAGTAGTAATAGAGCTATAAGAAGCATTCGCAAACCTCTTAAAAGTTATACCATCCTCAACTACTAGAGGGAGTGCATTTAATATAGACTTTACAGGAGAGTCTAAAGAGGATATCTCTATTACTGCTAAAGTCTAAAAGGGAAAAGGTAACAGCTTATCTTATAGCCGAAAAAGGGTAGGAATAAATTTAACTAAAGAGATATCTTCCAAGAAGTTGAAGAACCTAATGCCTGGCATACAATATAAGGGGACATACCCTTCCTAACTGTTGGTACCTATTTAAGTGCAAAAGGCCTAAGGGATTTAAAGCCGTAGATATATATATAAAAAGGGTGCTTATAAAGATAGTGCATAATAAGGATCCAGCTGCCTAAGTGGAACAATAGGGCAAGACGGAAGGATTTAGATAAGATTATTGTTTAATTAACTCATTAACAGACACGAGAAGGCAGTTAGCTTTAACCTCAAAGAGCTTAAAGCTAAGGGGGTGTGTTAGATAATCTATATTCTCTAAAGGCGTAGGTCACGTGTATAAGTCACGTGCATAGAGCATGTGCATTGTAAATCTCTTTATCTTAGCTTAGGGGCCCCAAGTTATTATCAATCAATTAACCCATTTCATCAATGAACTGCTCTATTTAAACTTCGTAACAGATGTGCCCGGTAGTATAATGCGCTCAGTGGTGGAACACGTTATAGTATAACTCTACCTAAATATAAACGGACACTAGGAAGAGCTCTAGGCCTATATTACACTACTTGCTAACTACTCTATTATCCTTAAAATAAACTAGCTTAAATAATATAACTCCACCATTAACTAGAAAAAGAGCGAAGTAACCTTTAACTTTAAATACTGTAGAGAGACTTGCCTAGGGCATAGCCTAGCCGCCTCTATCTACTCCCTAGGATATTAACCTAAGGAACCCCTTATTACCCCACCTATAACTAACTACTACTATATAAGTGCCGTGGCCTTTTACCATATAGTATATAGGAAAGGCTAGACCGTTGCCACAGCCTCCTAATTATAACTATATAAGCTTAATAAAAAATAGAACTATGTCCTCTATAGTAATAGGATAGATATAGTTAACCTTCTAAAAAATAATGCCCCTATAGAACTTTATAGACTTTTACCTTTAGACTTTAAGAAATTTATAAAGCTTAAAAAAGGACATACTAATAAGGAACTCCGCAAGCTTCTCCCTAAAAGGTACTATAACTTTATTAATATATGCTTATAAAAGAGCGCAGATATACTCCCCTTATATTAACCTAATAACTATATCATTAATATTAAATAAGGAAAAACGCTACCCTATAAGAGACCCTACCTAATATTAAAAGATAAACTTCTAGTTATTAAAAAGTATATTAACGAGCACCTTAATAAAGGGTTTATTTGTCTTAGTATATCCCTAGTAGTCGCCCCTATCCTTCTTACTAAGAAGCTAGAAAAAGGTATCTAATTCTACGTTAACTATAGAGGACTTAACGCTATTACAATTAAGAACTAATACCCTATACTACTTATATATAAGACTCTTAAGCGGCTTAGCTAAGCCAAAATCTATACTAAGCTTAATATTATTGCCGCCTTTAACCGCCTCTAAATATAGGAAGGTAATAAATAGAAAACCATGTTTATATTACGCTTTAGCTAATTTAAATATACTATTATACCCTTTAGTGTATATAACGGCCTAGGCAGCTTTTAAAGCTATATTAATAACACCTTATAGGACTACCTTAACGACTTCTACTCTATGTACCTAGATAATATACTTATTTATAGTAATAACCCTTTTAAGCATACTAAGCATATTTAAAAGGTCTTATAGCGCCTTAGGGACATAGAACTTTATATTAATTTAAAAAAGTGCGAATTCTTAGTTATAGAAGTAAAATACCTTAGACTAATTAATACTATTAAGGGTATCCGTATAGACCCTAAAAAGGTATATATAATTACTAAATAGTAAATACCTAACTGCATTAAGGATGTATAAGCCTTCCTTAGTTTTGCTAACTTCTATTAAAAATTTATATATAACTTCTTAGGTGTTATAGCACTACTTATAGCAATAATATAAATAAAAGGCCTTTCTATAAAAGGAAGAAAAATACATTTATATTTTATCTAGATGCTTAAATGCAAGAAGGCATTCTAAGACCTTAAAGATACTTTTACTAAAGCATCTATCCTAGCTTATTTTATACTAGGACGACAACTCTATCTTAAAACTAACTCCTTAGACTATGTTAACGCAGGTATCCTCTCCTAGATAGGTAACAACGGCCTCCTCTACTTAGTTGTATTCTACTTGTCTAAGCTTATACTATAAGAATATAACTATAAGATCTATAATAAGGAACTTCTTGCAATTATATAAGTGTTTAAGGAATTTTAATTAAAACTCTCCTTAGTAGAACCTAACTAGCTAACTAAAGTCCTTACAGACTATTATAACCTTAAGTACTTTATAACTATAAAATAGCTAAACTAATACTAAATACGCTGGAACAAGTTCCTCTCTAGTTTTAACTTTAAAATTATATATAGGCTAGGAGTATAAGGTACTAAGCCTAATAGCCTAATACGCTACTCGCAAGACCTTCCTTAGTCTAAAGATAACCCCTATAATTAGTTCTAATAATAAATAATCTTAAAAGTACGAAATTTGGCCCTAGGCATGCTACCTATAATAAAGCTAATTATACCTTAGCTTTATACTATAGAACTAGAGTTACCCCCTAAAATTAATAAGCTTATTACTACGGTATATAACACCTCTGTTAACCCATTACTATACTAGCTTATTACTATAAAGACCTCTAGCGCCTATATACTGCTTATTAATCTCTAAAGCTTAGGCTAGATTAATATAGCAGCTTTAGAAGTAAAATAAAACAAGCTCTATTATAGAGGCCGCCTATTTATCCCTAACTTAGAAATTTTACAATAGCAACTAATTCAAATAGCCTATAACCTCTAATTAAGCGGCTACTTAGGTAGAGGAGGAACCTATAAGCTTCTTAACTAATACTACTTCTGGCCTAAAACAATAGACTTAGTTAAATACTTTATATACGCCTGCCATAGTTATAAGCGCGCTAAGGCCTTTAATATAAAGTACTAAGGACTACTATACCCTTTACTAGTACCTATATAATAATAGGCAGATATTACTATTAATTTTATCGTTAACCTACCACCCTATAAACGACACGGCCGTGCCTATAAGAATATTCTTATAATAATATGCTGACTTATAAAAGAACGCCACTATATCTTAACTAAAGGCGCTACCATTAGTGACATTACTAACGCCTTCCTCTATAAAGTCTACCGATTATATAAGTTACCTAACTTAATTACATCTAACTAAGGTATATAGTTTAACTCTAATATATAGAGACAAATCTGCTAACGCCTTAGTATCTCTATTAAGATGTCTATATCCTTCTACTATAAAACTGCTGGATAACCAGAAAATGCTAATGCTAGTATAAAAGCGTATCTATAATAGGTAGTCGCCTATAGTTAGGATAACTAAGTAGATTACCTTCTACTAGGTAAATTTGTAGCAAATAACTATGGCTTAACCACTATAGGACTTACTCCATTCTTTATAAACAAGGGTTATTATAAGCTTTTGCAGTGTGGGAAAATTAAGTAAATAACTTGATTGTAAAATGTAGCTCTAGAGCCTCTATATATACACAAGGAAGGTATAGAAATGAAATAAAAGGGGAGACTAATACGTAACTAATACAGCATGATATGTAAGTGATATGTAAGCGATATGTAAGTAATACGCAGGCAATACGCAGGTAAAAACAGTGGTAGTTTGGCAGGGTACTGTAGTCGGTTACACACCCCCCTAGATTTAATGGTGTAGTTAAAGCTATAGAAAAAATAAAGGTCAAAACTATACTAAAATAGGAAATTTAGATACAATTTAGGAGTAGGGTGATGTTCAAGAATCTTTATTAGATGATGCAGTAGCAATTTAATGTCAAATATCCACCAAATTTAATTGCTTTGTCTATACCTCGTGCCTTTAGCGGGGTAGGATCTTAGTAAGGCCGTTAGCAGGTATCTTTTCTATAGGGACCATCGTATATTAATCTTTTTGTCTTAGACCTCCTATCTAAGCCAGTGCTAATGGACGTCAATATATCGTAGCTTGGTGTTAAGCTTTGGTGTATCCTGTCTTAGAAGTTATCTAGTCTGCATATTGTAAGGGCGCGAAGAGGCTTTAAGGAAGATTTAAAGGAACAATATAAATTCTATCTAAATCTAAGGGTATATAGCTCTTGCAGAGAACAAGACGTTGCGTAAAGAAGAGAAAGGAATTACGGGAGAGCCCTATAATTAAATAGTTAGGGGTCTTGGTGGTTGATACGTGCGCATATGCGCGCGCGGTCTTTAACGGACTTTGGTAATTTAATTAATCTATTAGAACTTGGCAGAAGTTAATTAAGCTAGCAGAATTTAGTAGAATTTGGTTAAAGCGTCGGACTTTATCTGTTAAGTGTTTTACCGAGATATTCCTACTATAACTAGGCTAGTCCCATTACAGTACCCTCCCCTTTGGCCGAAGGTCCAAAAATAATTCAATTTGGTTAAGAATTTATTTTTATTATGTTATATATTTTTTGCGTTAGGTGGCGGTGTAGAGTTTTACCGGTTTTAATCGTTAAATGGACCAATTAGGATTTTCCATGCCTGGTATAGAAAATCGCTATTAGCTCGGTCTAGGGCGGTAAGCTAAACTAACATCTTTATAGTAAGTCTTGGCAAGGCAAATCTGACTAATTAGATAACTTTAACCGCTGGTTAAAGTTCCTTAATATCTTGCGTGTCACATAACCGTGTCACGAACGTTATAATATTTTTTAAGTTCTTTTTAAGTTCGAGCTTTCTGCTGTTATATTTTGTATATTTGTATTAGGTGGCAGTCGTTTGCCTTTATATTATGTCCATCCAGCCAGAGTAGGCCGCGAAGGATGGTCTTTGTGGAATTCTTTTACCAGGGAAGGCGCATTGATTTTAATTTACTTATAGAGTTCCTAGGTTTATGTTTTATATCCTTCCCACTTAATAAGAAGTTTAAATCTTTTAGATTATATTTTCTATTATATATTATTAATTAAGTTAATAAAGTAAGAACCGTTACCGTTATTAACAATTATGGGAGGTGGCGGCAGTACTTTATGGGTTATAGGTTCGTCTTTTAAGGGTTATAGCAAGCTTACATAGAACGTTAGATGTATTTTTATCTTAGTTAGTAGTTTGAGCTTATAAGTATACGGGCTTAATTTCTTCTTAATTTAGTATAGGCCCGTAAATTTCTAATTAAGTTTCTTTAAGGGCTGTTAAGTCTTTAGGTTTTGTATATTTAGGTAAACTATATTATCTTCCTTAAAGTCCTATGCGGGAGCTCGTTCTTTGTTCGCATGCCATTCCTATACCGTTTAAGCGTACGTTAATTCACTTCGTAATAATTCCGTTAACTACTTTATTTAATTAGCGAAGTTGTGCGCGTTAATTAACTAAATCCGTTTAATTATGGGTCCTATCGTGTTAATTTTGGGTCGTGGTTTAAATCTAAGTTAGGGGTCTTATCCGTAGGTCGCGTAGAACGGCGTTACGCCTATTAATATGTTTATCGTATTATTTGCAGTAAACTTAGCTAAAGGCAGCCACTTTTCCCAGTTATCTTATAGGTAGGAGTAGTATATTTGTAGGTATTGTTCTATAATCACGTTCGCAATTTCGGTTTGACTATCTGTCTCCGGATAAAATACAGTTAAGAGTTATATTTAAATACTTAATCGTTTATATAGAGCTTATTAGAAGTCTAAAACAAACTGGCTTCCATAGTTAGATATTATTAAGTTAGGAAGTCCGTGTAGCTTAAAGACATACTTAATAAAACATTCGGCTACTAATATCGCATTAATTAAGTCCATGGGGATTATATATCGCATTTTTATAAGACGGTTAATAACTACTATAACATTTGTAAACCTATTACTATTAGGCAAGTCAACTACAAAGTTAATTAAGATATCGCGCCATCTTTATATTAGAATTGGTAGCGGTTAAAGTACTCCTTACTTCTTTATATAAGAGGTCTTTCCATGCACGCATATCCTGTATGCTCGAACGTATTTTTATATATAGTCGTGCATTATAGGCTAGTAGTATGCTCGTTAAACAATCTTATAAGTCTTCGCATGGCCAGGATGCCCTACTATAGGGAAGTTGTGTACAAATCCAAGTATCTTAAATTATAAAGGTTCGGAATTCGGAACTACTATCTTCTGTTAATAGTACAATCGATCTTTTCAAATTTTGTATTTAGTAAGTGTAATATCCTTATGCTATCGTTTTCCCGTTTAAATTGCTTTTATTACATCTATTATCTATATATTGTTCTTGTATTTGTATTCTATTAGCTTATTAATTTCTATTTCCTATTTATTAACTTCTAATTTATTTCTATTAAGTTCCATATCTAGGAATATAGGACGTAGTTTTTTAAAATGTTTAGGGGGTAATAAGATCCGTAATTAATTTATAATCTATTTATCTAAAGTATTTGCAGGTAGATCTTGTAATTATTGTGTTAATATATTAGGCTTCTAATTGAGTTTGCCCGGTTAGTATATAATCTTAAAGTTAAATTATAAGAGGTATTTGGCCTAATAAATTTAGCGCTGCGTTAGCTGCTTTATAGTTATAAAGTACTACAGGTTTTTGTGGTCCGTTAATACGCGTATTAGAAATAACAATCCTTTAAGTTTTAGGCGCTATTGTTTAAAGTATCTAATAATTATAAGCAATTCCTTATCGTATATCTTATAGTTTGATTCGGCAGGGGCGAGCTTTCAGGAGAGAAAGGCTACTAGGCGCAGTTTACCGTTTTTATTATATTGCAATAACACTCCCCCTAGGGCATAATCAGACGAGTCTGTTTTAACAACACATTTAAGGTTAGGGTTGAAGTGGGCAAGAATTAGAGCGGTTATAAAACGTTATTTTAAGTTATTAAAAGCTTATTCGCATCTAGTAGTCTATTTAAATTTTATATTCTTCCTTATTAGGTTTACTAATGGTTGGGCAATTTTTAAGAACTAATTAATAAATCAACAATAGAAATTTGCAAATCTTAGAAATCCTTAAATGTCTTATACGTTACTAGGGCTTTCCTAGTTTACAACCACAGCGACCTTCTTAGGGTCCATTTTAATTCCATCACGGGATATAATTAGGCCTAGGTACGTGACTTTGGACGTATAGAACTTGCATTTTTTAATATCGCATTGTAAACCCGTATCTCGCAGGCGTTTAAGGACCATTTAGACGTGCTTCTAGTGTTTAGAAAGCAAAGACGAGTAAATTAAAATATTATTAATATACGCAGTAACAAATATATTAAGGAATTTATAAAGCGTATTGTTAACGTATTACTAGAACGTACCAGAACCATTCTTTACACTAAATAGCATTACTAGGTATTCGAAGAGTCCCTATTATATATAAAAAGCTGTGTACTTCTCGTCTCCTTTATAGACACGGATTTGGTTAAAGGCAGCGACTATATTAAGCTTTATAAAGTACCGTGCCTTTAATAAGCGGTCGAGCGTTTCTTAAATTAGGGGAATAGGATATTGGTTTTAAATTATAATTATGTTTAGAGCTTAATAGTTAATATAGAATCTTAAGCCTCCTCCTAGCTTTTTAATGAATAGTATAGGTAAGGCAAATAGAGATTAACTAGGGCGAATAAATCCTTTTTCTAGATACTTATTAAGGTACTATTGTATTATAAGCAGTTCTTCTTGTAATATACCGTATAGCGGACCAAACTTTGGTGTTATACTAGGTTTAAGTTCTATCTTAAAATCATATATATCCTAATATGGGGGTAGTTAGTCTGCAAATCTTCTCTTAAACTCGTTAATTAGATCGTGGTACTCTTTAGGCATAAGAGGTTAAGGGTTAATATATTGCTTCGGTTCTAGTGCTTTCTTAATATCTTCTATAGTTATAGCGAAGATTTCGTGGTCTCGTTTTCATGCTAATAAAATAAAAGGTACGGCTTGTATTATACGAATTTTAAGAGGTTTTAGTATAATGTCTTCGCATTTTTTATTACAATCGGCAGTTATAGCCTTATTGTTTTGGTTTAGGGTCCATAGTAGGGGTAGTTTATATTATGTTGAATTTAAATAATCTTATATATGTTTATAGGGCAGGTGGTGTTTTAAGCAATAACTTTAGCAGTAGGTTGTGCGGAACTTTAGTGTTTCTTTAACCCAGCTAATTAAAGGGTCGTGTTATTTTAGCTATTTATGTCTAAGTATTATCTTATATTGCTTTAAGGGTGTTACAAATAGGGAAACGTATTTAAGGTGTTCGCCTATCCGCATTTTTATAAGAGCGTAGTGCGTTAATTCGCTATATATTAAGGGTTTGCTATTGAAGCCTTATAGGCCTTAGGGCTTATTAAGTTTCTTTAAATTTAGGCGTTAGGTTTTTGTGTAGTTTATATTAATAAAGCCTATGCTAGTAGCTCCGCTGTCTATAAGAATTCGTACTTCCTTCTATTTTCTAAGTATTTAAATTTCGCTAAGTATATTAAGGGAGTTGTGTTATATATCAGCGCTAGAAGAGCCTAGATACTTATACTCTTCCACTTCTTATCCTAAGGCGTGACTTGGCCCTAGGATAATTCGTTTTCCGAGTTAACCAAAGGTAAGGTGCTTTATGGTAATTAGGCATAATTTATAGAATAAGTATAAGTTAAGGAGCGAGTATGGCTTAAAGAATAAGTGCAATTTAAAGACCGGGAGGAACTACGGCGGACTTTTTTAAAAGGGTGAGTTCGGCAATTTCTTTAGATATGTCCTTTTCTACCACATCTAAAGCATTCTCCATTTGTAGCTCAAGTTCTTCGTTCGTTGGTTCCTAAGGGTGCGTAGGATTAAGTGACGTCGAGGTCCATAGGGTCGTGCGTAGGTTTCAGAAAAGGGTCGCGTTTTGGGGTATATATCGGTTTCATAAAGTCTTAAACACAAGGTGTGGTTGGCTTTAGGGAATAAGTCTGTTTGTTATATTAAAGGTCTTTATTAATTCGTTAACATATCATAGCAAATTTAGGTAGGTTCTTTAGCAGTTCCCTACCTACTAACTATACTCTAATTTTATCCGAAATAGCTTATTAAAGAGCAGTAACTTTAGCGGCTTTATTCTAATCTAGTTTACTAATAAGGCCTAAAAATTCCGAAAAGAAGCTGGTAAATTCTCGGTTCCGTTATTATAGGTTTTTAAGTTTGGTAATAGTAGTGTGTTCGCGGCTGGCGTTATTATACATTCGTTCTAATAGAGAGACAAAGGTTTTAAAATTAATAAAGGTGCCGTTACGGAAGAATGGGTCCATAGTTCGTGCAGCGTCTTTATTTAAACGAGATATTCTATAGCTAATCTTACTAGCTTCGGTAGGGTATTAGTTATAGTTTGTTAAAAGTTTAAGATAGAGCTTAATTACAAAGGGGCGCAGGTTATTTTAATTTCTATTAAATATTAGAGGGTTAGGAAGCTTTTCTAATTTTATAGTAGGTACTAGGTTTGTTATAGGTACAGGTTAAGCTACCATTACTGGTTTAGGGTTTATATTTAACGGGCCGGGTTTGCATACAGTTATCTCAATCTTGTTTATAGGTGTTGCTGTTGGGGTTTCTAACGCGAATACTTTAGCGTCGTAGAGTTCTTTGCGTATTGCTTTAATTAATTGCTAATGCTGGGCTTCTAGTATAGCTCGTTGCTAGGCCAAGGTATTTATAAAGGACTGTTATATTATAGTTATTTGTTCCCTAACTAGGGCTATAATGGTTAACGTGGCGGATTTGAGTTCGTTTACCATTTTAAGGATAGTGGTATTAACGCAACGTAATATAAAGGCGCGAAGAGGCTTTAAGGAAGATTTAAAGGAATAATATAAATTCTATCTAAATCTAAGGGTATATAGCTCTTGCAGAGAACAAGACGTTACGTAAAGAAGAGAAAGGAATTACGGGAGAGCCCTATAATTAAATAGTCAGGGGTCTTGGTGGTCGATGCGTGCGCACATGCACGCGTGGTCTTTGACGGACTTCGGTAATTCGATTAATCTGTCAGAACTTGGCAGAAGTCGATCAAGCTGGCAGAATTTGGCAGAATTTGGTCAAAGCGTCGGACTTCATCTATCGAGTGTTTTACCGAGACATTCCTACTGTAACTGGGCTAGTCCCGTTACACATATTGTCGCAAAGTAGGGTAAACTCGCGTTCTAAATTAAAGCTGATTACCTTAAAGAAACGCTGCCACTAAATAATCTTAATAGCAGCTATAAAGAGGGAGAGAAGCTCCACTTTGGTAGTTAAGCAAGTTACTAATCTTTATAGGGTCGCCTTCTAGTTAATTAGTTCTCTAAATAGTATAAAAAGGTATCCTTAAGAGCTCTGTCTAGTATCTTTATAGTCTATAAATACTATATCGGATACTCTATAAAAGGTAACGTCTTCTCCCTTAAGGTTTCTAAAGTAGATATATGCTCTAAATACTTCGCCAAATTATTTAATAGCTGTAGTTTTTATTCCAAGGCAATAGGCAATAGCTTGGTTTAATACGTTAAGGTGTTTCTAACTTAGATTAATAAGGAATTCGGCCAGCTTAGAATGCGTCTTAGTAATATTAGGTCTTCTAAATATAGCAAGGTGCGCAAGGGAACCAACCCATTACTAATAGGCTAGTATTCTTTAAGGATTCGTTTGCGTCTGCTAATTAGACGGAGTTAGTTCTTTGGCAGGAAGTAGTGATTTAGGAAATCTTCCTGGTTAAATATTAAATTAACTGGCTATCTTTTTAATATAGAAGTCTTAGCAGAGCCAGATCTTTTAAGTTAGTCAATCTTATTTAATACGAATTCCTAGGAACCACTATAGGTCTCCTAGTGTACAGATCTCGTATTAGTGCAGTAGTTTGGCTTTAAATTCCTGTAGTCTTGAAAGGTCCTTTTTAGCAAATAGAATGGCAATATTATCTATATAAAAGAAGATAATAAGTCGTCTATTAGTGTAAAGGCAGTTAGTACTAAAATAGGCTTTAATCCGAATTTGGCCAGTATATTTATAAGCTCTTTATACTAAAGCAGTAGTAAGACTTTTAATCCATATAGCGCTATAAGTAGTTTTAGGATATGTCCGTTTTAATTAAATCCTTCTAGGCAGTAGTAGTAGACTAGCTTGACTAGTCTAGCATTTGTAAATGCGTTTACAGTGTTATACTATTAAATCTCCAAATTAAATGCGGCTGCTATAGCTATGAGGGCACGGAATATTTAAGCAACTAGGGTTGCTGTATAGGTTTCTTCCTTAGTAATCTATAGGTCTTCGCGGACATATAGTTAAGCCTTTAGTTTTTATAGGTAGCCGTTGCTATTAAACTTGTACTTAAAGACCTATTTTAGCGGAAGGATCTAGTTGTTAGTTGCTTCTTCCTTTAGTATAGTCTTGAATGTCCCTTGACGTTCTAGGTTGTTGTATTCTTTTTCTATGGCCTTTTAAAAGCCGGCAGCCAAAGGGTGCTTTTTTAGCTCTTTAAGGTTCCTTGGTTCTGGAGGAAGATTATCCTAATATAGAGATAAGGATAAGGATCTAGTTCGGCTGACGTCCTTTACTAGTCCTATAGTAAAGCCAGCGTAATAACCAAATAGGGTAGATAGATTGGCTAGTGCTGCTGTGTATACTTGGCGTTGAATTTGTTTGGAACCTTCTAGTAGGATAAGGTCGGCAGAAGGATTGGCTGAGACTTCGCTAGCTTGTGGAGCGGTATTTAATGGTTTTAGTAAACTGCTTGGCTAGGTAGAACCTGTTTTAATTATATTTAAGATATTGTCTTAAAGTCCTCTTAGTGTGGTGTTTGTTTCTAGTAGATCTGAAGATACCATTCTGCTAGGAGTTGGTAGCTGTTTAGTGTCCTTTATAGAAAGCTCTGCTGAATTATTTAATATAGTTGTTTAATCTGTATTTAAGGTAGGTCTATATAAGATAGATTTATCCTTAAATTTATCTTTAAGAGGTTCTAGTAGACTAATTGTCTAAATAGTATCTTCTAATACTTTCTTTAATAGGTAGTTAATATTTTAACCTTTGGAGTTATAGAACAAGGTCTTATTAAATATGACGTCTCTAGTTTAAATGACTTTGTAAAGGCTTGGAATCCAGATTTAGTAGATATTAGTTAAATTATAGCCGACTAGGTATCTAATTGATGAATAAGGAGCTAGCTTATCTCCCTTTCTAACTTATTTATTCAGCGTATAGGTCTTGCAACCGTATTCGTTTATATAGGTAAGTGTCACGGAGTAGGCACGAGCCGGGATACAATGCACTAAACGAGGTAGTAATTGAGAAGGCTACGTACACGTAACTATGCGTGGTTGATACAAAGACATTGGATAAAGAAGAAGAGTCTTTATATGCCAGGTACGGGTATAAATAGGGGTTGTAGGGGAACGTGCGCAGGTGTCTTAGGACGAACGTAAGCACGGGTCAAGAACGTCAAAGACGCGCAGAGACGTGAGAACGAGTGAGTCCCGTGACAGTAAGTATCAGCGGCTTGCCGTAGGCGACTTTATACGGAGTTTTCTACCCTAGTTGCTTATTTAGCGTTTAATTAAGGGCATAGCTAGCAGTAAGGAAAGCCTTTAGTCCTAGAGATGGGGGTAAGGATGCTTCTAGCTATATAGATCTTAATCATTCTATAAGGGTTCTTCCAAATCGTTTAGCTCTGCTATTCTATTCCTTAGTATACGGTACTTAGCATTTAAAGGTAATGCCCTTATCTGCATACTATACTTATAGGGTGTTTTCCGTTTGTCTAAATACTTGTTTATTATTGCTTTAGAAGAAGATGATATCTTAGTGGAATTGTGTTTTGATTAAGCGGTAAGTCTTACAAATGATAGGTAGGATAGTAGCTTTGTTCTTGTTCTTGGAGGTAAACATAAAGTTAAATTTGAAATACGTATAATAGAAATGTATAACGTATCTATTGCTATTGTATCCTAGTACTCTAAGGTAGATAATATTAAATGCTAGCCATTTAAATGGTTAAGTAGCTGGAAATTTATGTTCTCGTCTTTAAGAGATCTGCTGTATATACTTTGCTAATAAGTAAGTTTTATATTTAATTTTAAGCGGTGCTTATTTAGTAGTTAATTTGGTTAACTCTACGCTAATAACATACTTATGAAGCTGCGCAATAGCATTAGGTCCTATATAGCCGAGAATTTTATACTATCTTATAGCTGTGGCTCTAATTGGTTTATGGGCCATTTAGCTTAGCTAAAATCTTCCTATTAAGAAGGTTAATTAAGTTGTCAAATCTAGGGTATTTATAGGCTCTCTATATATTAGTGCCTAGTGGCCCCCTAGTTGTTTTATATAGTAGACTGTTTCGCCAGTTGCTAGACGGTATAGTACATTTCGTCCTAAGTTGAAATGGATATTATTATTAGTAGCTCTTAAGAGTGCTATAATATTTATAAATATGGTGGGTACTAGTGCTATATAGGATAGCTTTATTTTTAACTTCCCTATAGGTATATTAATAGTAATAGTTACTGTTCTATAAGCTTATATATTTTTTAAATTTCTATTAGTAATAAGGTAGTTGTTTTCTGCTACTGGGTATATAAAGGTAAAGTCTTCTTTATTATTATAGACGTGGGTATCTATACTAGGGTTAAGTATCTAGGTGTTCTAGAGTTTAAAAGGAGTTTAACTAGTACTAAACACGGCAGTATAGCTAGTTAGTTTAGTAGAAGGTAGGGTTTTTGTCGGGAATAAGGCAAGCGGTCATTACGTGTCGTCGCGGCACTAGCGTGGCGAGGAGCCTTAAGCTCTTCGCCCTTCCTCATTCCAACACAAAAAGAACATATATCATCAAACAACGTCACTATATCTACTTAAGTAGTACTAATAATTTACCCTATGTTACCAACACTAATTAGTAGTTAAATACACAACCATAAAACAGCAAGGTTTTCAACAAAAGAGACAGTCTTGTGTAGGGGTGCTATATACGCTTATATGGAATAGATCCCAGCAATACTGTGCTACCTTAAACTTGCGAAAAACTAGTAACAGAAGTGTTACTAAGTACTAGGAGATACTAAGTTACGTCTATTATATAGAACAACTACGTTTACAAAGATTTGGTTAAGTACTTTAGGTTAGAAGTATTACTAAACCTAGGGTCCTAAGTTAATGTCCAAAACGCGTCAACTATATCTTAAATTGCCTACCTTTTAACAGCAAACCTACAAGATCCTACAAAACCGAAAACCCTACCTACCTTTAATATATAACACCCCGTCAAACAACCCTTATTTTCCTTATTTTTTCTATTAACAAAATAATAGCCATTATAGTGTTAACCTACCTAAAGCAGTATAAAAAAGACATTAACCTAGAGATATAGGACACAGACATTGACCCTATAAACGCCAAGCAACAGGACCTAAATGGATTCTTAATATACCACATAGCACACTATACAGACCGCGAATATAATAACACTATACTATAGTATTGTATAAAGGAGGACTTTATTAGATAGATAAAGGAAACATGGGCTCTTATAAAGAAAGATGTTGTATAAGACTTCCGTAATTTCCTTTAGGAGAATAGAGTATTTATCCCTATAGATAGGGGTGCTATTAGAGATAATATCTAGAAGCAAGTTATTAATATAGAAGAAGAGCATAAATAGACTCTATAAGAGATTAAGCACCAACTATATAATAAGAAGAAGCTTAACTTATAATAAAATCCAAATAATACACCAATAGAGACGCGTCCTAATTCCATTGCTCTAGGTATAAGTTCTTATATTCTATATCCATTACTTCCACTAATTTAACCCATAACTTTAACTACTACCCCTTAAGAGCAAGCGCAAAATCCCCTTACTTTGCAATTTAATAACCTTTAAACTCTATTATAGCAAGATTAGGTACTATGCCGTGTTCCATTAAGATCTATATCTCCACTACAGCCTATAAAGAATCCCTACCTTAATCTCTAACACAATTTTAATATAGCCTAATACCACTTAGAGGTACCTTAAAAATGCTTACAGAGCTTATAAAGCTCTATTTAGACTAGGAAAAGAGGTTTAGTAGGGAACTATATAATATCCTTAATTTAAAGCTATATATCTTCTACAACTATTGCTAAAAGGTTAAACTAGAACCTAACCAATATTATAATACTTATTCCATTATGCTTAAGGGCCGTGCCAGTACCCTCTATTATAATTGTTTGGTAAGAAAAGGATATAATTTTAACCAAATAATATATAAAATAAGATGCTACTTTAAAACAGAAGAGAATAAGCAGCAGTATATATTGGAGTAGAGAGAGACTACCTTCCCAAGAATCATTACTACAAACCCAGATGCCTCTCAACTTAATTGTCTTTAAAAGCTCTTTAACCAACTTTAGATAATTTAGTATAGTTTATCCAAATTATATTAAGAGGACTTTAGCCTACGCAATTAAGTTATTAGTATATGTTAAGGTGTTAAAGAATATAACCTTGCTCTCTTTAATCCTGCAAATACTTATAAAGGAGTATATGCTTAATTAAAATCCTCTATTAGCACTACTCTACACTCTTAAGAAGTACAGCAATTTAATACCTAACCCTAACCTACTTTAATCAACCTGGCTAACTAACACGATTATAACTGGACTAATTAAATATATAGTGGCTAGGGTAGGGGATATAGCAGAGGGTATAATTAATGTTAACCATAAAGCAATTATGGAGGTCCTTATGGAGGTTTATCTTAAAACAATTAATAGAAGAAATGCTACATTTATAAGAAGCCAAATTGCTAGTTAATGTAACGGGACTAGCCTAGTTACAGTAGGAATGTCTTAGTAAAACACTCGACAAGATAAACTTGACGCTTTGACCGAATTCTGCCGAATTCTGCCAGCTTGATTAACTTCTGCCAAGTTCTACCAGATCAATTGAATTCTACCAAAGTCCGTCCGCGTGCGCATGTGCGCACGCATCGACCAAGACCCCTAACTATTTAATTACAAGATTCTCTGGTTATTCCCTTCTCTTCTTTACACAACGTCTTGTTCTCTTAAAAAGCTATATACTCTTAAATTTAGATAGAATTTATATTATTCCTTTAAATCTTCCCCAAAGCCTCTTCGCGCCCTTACATTATATTGCGTTAAAAAACAACTACTATTGAAATAGCAAACGAACCCAAATCCTCTTTAATAACCATAAGTATTATATCCCTAGTCAGGGAACAGTTAACCATAATGCAACAGTCCTTTACGGATGCCTTAGCTTAGCAGCAGGCTGCACTAGAAGCCTAGCATTAGCAATTAATGGAAGCACTCCGCAAAGAACTCCGTAATGTCTAAGCATTTACGTTAGAGACCCCAACACCACCTATAAATAAAATCGATATAACTGTATCTAAACCTAGCCCGTTAAATACGAACCTTAAACTAGTAATAGTAGCTTAACCTATACCTATAACAAACCCAGTACCTACCGCGAAATTAGAAAAGCTTCCTAACCCTTTAATATTTAATAGAAATTAAAATAACCTACATCCCTTTATAACCAAGCTCCGTCTTAAACTTTTAATAAACTATAACTAATACCCTACCAAAGCTAGTAAGGTTAGCTATAGAATGTCTTATTTAAGCAAAGATACTGCATAAACCATAGACCTATTCTTCCGTAATAGCACCTTTGTTAATTTCAAAACCTTTATCTCTCTACTAGAACGAATATACAATAATACCAGCCGCGAATATACCGCTATTACCAAACTTAAAAACCTATAATAACGGAACCGAGACTTTACAAGCTTCTTTTTAGAATTTTTAAGCCTTATTAGCGAACTAGATTAGAATAAAGCCGCTAGAGTTACTGCTCTTTAATAAGCTATTTTAGATAAAATTAGAGCATAGTTAGTAGGTAGGGAACTGCTAAAGGACCTACCCAAATTTGCTATAATGTGTTAACAAATTAATAAGGACTTTTAATATAATAAATAAACTTATTTTCTAAAGCTAACCATACCTCGTGTTTAAAGCTCCACGAAACCAATATATACCCTAAAGCGCGACCCTTCTCCGAAACCTACGCACGACCTTATAGACCTTAACGCCACTTAATCCTACGCACCCTTAAGAACCAATAAACGAAGAACTTAAGCCGCAAATAGAGAATACTTTGGATGTAGTAGAAAAGGATATATCTAAAGGAATTGCCAAACTCACCCTTTTAAAAAAGTCCGCCGTAGTTCCTCCCGGTCTTTAAATCGCACCTACTCCTTAAATCACACTTATTCTTTAAGCCGTACTTACTCCTTAACTTATACTTATTCCATAAATTATACCTAGTTATTATAAAGCATCTTACCCTTAGCTAATTTAGAAAACGAATTATCCTAGGGCCAAGTCGCGCCTTAGGATAAGAAGTGGAAGAGCATAAGTGTCTAGGCTCTTCCAGCGCTAATATACAATATAACTTCCTTAATGTACTTAGCGAAATTCGAATACTTAGAAAATAGAAGGAGGTATAAATCCTTATAGATAGCAGAGCTACTAGTATAGGCTTTATTAATATAAACTACGCAAAAACCTAATACCTAAATTTAAAGAAACTCGATAAGCCCTAAGGCCTATAAGGCTTTAATAGCAAACCCTTAATATATAGCAAATTAACACACTACGCTCTTATAAAAATGTAGATAGGCGAATACCTTAAATACATTTCCCTATTCGTAACACCCCTAAAGCAATATAAGATAATACTTAGATATAGATGGCTAAAATAATATAACCCTTTAATTAGCTGGGTTAAAGAAATACTAAAGTTCTATACAACCTACTGCTAAAGTCATTGCTTAAAAACCCATTTACCCTATAAATATGCATATAACTATTTAAATTTAAAACGATATAAATTACCCTTACCACAAACCTTAAACTAATACGATAAAGCTACAACTACCAATTGCAGTAAAGAATGTGAAGATGTTATGTTAAAACCTCTTAAAATTCGTATAATATAGGCCGCACCCTTTATCTTATTAGCAAAAGGACAAGATTATAAAATCTTTGCTATAACCATAGAAGATATTAAGAAAGCACTAGAACCGAAATAGTATATTAATCCTTAACCTCTTATACCTAAAGAGTACCATAATCTAATTAACAAGTTTAAAAAACGATTTATAGACCAACTAGCCCCATACTAAGATAAGCACGATTTTAAGATAGAACTTAAGCCTAGTATAACACCAAAGTTTGGTCCGCTATACGGTATATCACAAGAAGAACTGCTTGTAATATAATAATACCTTAATAAGCATCTAGAAAAAGGATTTATTCGCCCTAGTTAATCTCTATTCGCCTCACCTATACTATTCGTTAAAAAGCCAGGAGGAGGCTTAAGATTTTATATTAATTATTAAGCTCTAAATGTAATTACAATTTAAAACCAATATCTAATTCCCCTAATTTAAGAAACGCTTAACTATTTAGCAAAGGCACGGTACTTTACAAAGCTTAATATAGTCGCTGCCTTTAATAAAATCCGTATATATAAAGGAGATGAGAAGTACATAGCTTTTTATATACAATAGGGACTCTTTAAATACCTAGTAATGCCATTTAGCGTAAAAAACGGTCCCAGTACGTTTTAGCAATACGTTAATAATACACTTCGTGAATTCCTTAATATATTCATTACCGCGTATATTAATAATATCTTAATTTACTTGTCCTCGCTTTCTAAACATCGGAAATATATTAGAATGGTTCTTAAACACCTATAAGATGCGGGCTTATAATGCGATATTAAGAAATGCAAGTTCCATGCGTCCAAGGTTACATACTTAGGCTTAATTATATCCCGCAACGGAATTAAAATGGACCCTAAGAAAGTCGCCGTGATTATAAACTAGGGAAAGCCCTAGCAATATATAAGACATTTAAGGATTTCTAGGATTTGCAAACTTCTATTATTAATTTATTAATTACTTCTTGGAAATTACCTAGCTATTAGTAAACCTAATAAGAAAGAATATAAAATTTAAATGGACTACTAAATGTAAACAAGCTTTTAATAACCTAAAGTATCGTTTTATAACTGCTCTAATTCTTACCTACTTTAACCCTAACCTTAAATATATTGTCAAAACAGATTCGTCTGATTATGCACTAGAAGGAGTATTATCGCAATATAATAAGAACGGCGAGCTACGTCTAGTAGCCTTTCTCTCTTAGAAACTCGCCCCTGCTAAATTAAACTATAAGATATATAATAAGGAACTGCTTGCAATTATTAGATACTTTAAACAATGGCGTTTTAAGCTTAAAGAATTGTTGTTCCTAATATATATATTAACGGACTATAAGAACCTGCAGTACTTTATAACTATAAAACAATTAATGTAGCGCTAAATTTGTTGGGCCGAATACCTCTTATAATTTAACTTTAAGATTATATACTAACCAGGCAAACTTAATTAGAAGCCTAACGCATTAATATAATAATTATAGGACCTACCTATAAACACTTTAGATAAATGGATTATGAATTAATTATAGATCTTACTGCCCCCTAAATGTTTTAAAAAGCTACGTCCTATATTCCTAGATATGGAACTTAACAGAAATAAATTAGAAGTTAATAAATAGGAAATAGAAATTAATAAGCTAATAGAATATAAATATAAAAACAACATATAGATAATAGATGTAATAAAAGCAATTTAAACAGAAAAATGATAGTATAAGGATATTACACTCGCTAAATGCGAAATTCGAAACAATCAATTATACTATTAATAGAAGATGGTAGTTCCAAATTCCAAACCTTTACAATTTAAGATACTTAATTTTGTACACGACTTCCCTATAGTAGGGCATCCTGGCTGTACGAAGACCTATGAGATTGTTTAACAAGCATACTACTGGCCTATAATACACAACTATATACGAAAATACGTTCGAGCATATAGGATATACGTGCGTGGAAAGACCTCTTATATAAAGAAGCAAGGAGTACTTTAACCGCTACCAATTCCAATGCAAAGATAGCGCGATATCTTAATTAACTTTATAGTTAACTTGCCTAGCAGTAATAGGTTCACGAATATTATAGTAGTCGTTAACTACCTTATAAAAATGCGATATATAATTCCCATAGACTTAATTAATGCGATATTAGTAGCCAAATGTTTTATTAAGCATGTCTTTAAGCTACACGGACTTCCTAACTTAATAATATCCAACTATGGAAGCTAGTTTGTTTTAGACTTCTAGCAAGCTCTATATAAACAATTAAGTATTTAAACATAACTCTTAACTACATTTTATTTAGAGATAGATGGTTAAACCAAAATTGCAAACGCGATTATAGAACAATACCTATAAATGTACTGCTCCTACCTACAAGACAACTAGGAAAAATGGCTGCCTTTAGCTAAGTTTACTATAAATAATACGATAAACGTATTAATAGGCGTAACGCTATTCTATGTAACCTACAGACAAAACCCTTAACTTGGATTTAAACCATAACCTAAAATTAATATAATAGAACCCACGATTAAACGGATCCAGTTAATTAATATATATAACTTCGCTAATTAAATAAAGTAGTTAACGGAACTATTACGAAGTAAATTAACATACGCTTAAACGGTATAGGAATAGCATGCGAACAAAGAACAAGCTCCTATATAGGACTTTAAGGAAGGTGACATGGCTTACCTAAATATACAAAACATACGGACTTAACGGCCCTTAAAGAAACTTAATTGGAAGTTTACGGGGCCGTACTAAATTAAAAAGAAACTAAGCCTATACGCCTATAAGCTTAAACTGCCGACTGAGATAAAAATATACCCGACGTTTTACGTAAGCTTATTGCAACCTTTAAAAGATAATTCTATAACTTATAAAGTACCACCGCCACCTCCTATAATTATTGATAATGGTAATAGTTCTTACTTTATTAACTTGATTAACGATATATAATAGAAACTATAATCTAAACAATTTAAACTTCTTATTAAGTGGGAAGGATATAAAACACAAACCTAGGAAACCTATAATTAGATTAAGGCCGACGCGCCTTCCCTAGTAAAAGAATTCCATAAGGACCATCCTTCGCGGCCTACTCTAGCTAGATGGACATAATATAAAGGCAAATAACTGCCACCTAACACAAATACACAAAACTCAAATTTAAAAAGAACTTAAAATAAGTTATAACGTTTATAACGTGATTACGTAACACGCAAGATATTAAGGAACTTTAACCGGCGGTTAAAGTTATCTAATTGGTCAGATCTGCCTTGCCAAGACTACCACCTGACGCAAAAATACAACACGCGATAAAAAAATTATAAATTCTTAACTAAATTGAATTATTTTAAACCTTTGGCCAAAGGGGGGGTACTATAACGGGACTAGCCTAGTTACAGTAGGAATGTCTTAGTAAAACACTTAACAAGATAAACTTAACACTTTAACCGAATTCTGCTAAATTCTGCTAGCTTAATTAACTTCTACTAAGTTCTACTAGATCAATCGAATTCTACCAAAGTCTGTCCGTGTGTGTATATGCGTACGCATCGACCAAGACCCCTAACTATTTAATTATAAGATTCTCTGGTTATTCCCTTCTCTTCTTTACGCAACGTCTTGTTCTCTTGAAAAGCTATATACCCTTAGATTTAGATAGAATTTATATTATTCCTTTGAATCTTCCCCAAAGCCTCCTTGCGCCCTTACAGTTAACTAGGCACCCTCTTAACAGATAAAAGGAGGCATATAATAAGTTTCGCCAAAGCGCATAAAATGTTAGAAATTGTAAGGTTACTATAGCCTACTTCTAAAGCTTTCTGGTTTAATATAAAGGCAAAAAAGATCTAGAGGGTAAAGTTAATAAGGCTAAACAGCTCCTTATGGATATAGAAATTAAGGACTACTCTCCTAACCAATACTTCACTAAGTATGGTGAGGTAAATAGCACACAAACCATTACTATCCTTAATAACCAATCTACACTCCATTCTATTATAAAGTTAGATATCTTTAATAAGCTAAAGGAAAGTTCCGTATTCTCCTTTAATAATAGATACTTAGTAAATGTCTTCTATGGTATTATACTAGATACTAGAGCCATAGGAGTATCTACAGCAGGAGAACCTCAGGTTTAAGCTCTTTAGCAGCTTAATAGCTCTATTTAGATTAACTAATCAATAGTAGGCTAATATATAATTTACTTTAGCAAGGGTACTGTAATCTCTCTCAGTACAATTAAGGTCTAAACCCCATTAGGATATATTACTTTCTATATTATTCCCACAAATACCCTATTTCTATTCTACATCTAAGATATAAATAAGTTAGGCATTAAGCTTAATAACCTTAAGAATATGCTTATTTAGGGAAATAATTAGGTGCCCATTGTACGTAAGTGGGGTCACCCTTAGTTGCTCCTTTAATAGCCAAAAAGGAGCGTTGCTTAGAGCCATTTAACTAAGTTAGAGTTACATCAACTATACCATTGCTTTGGTTACCTATTAGTTTATAGATTACTTAGGGTTCTTTAGTAAGCAGGTTATAAAGTTAAGGCTAAGATAATTAAGCATCTTATAAAGTACTGCTATTACTACTAAATGAACCAGAAGTCCCCTAGCCAATTTAAGTTTACCCTTAAAGATAACTACAACTTTAACTTCTATATCATTATTAACATTATATATCTTAGCGGCAAGCTAGTACTCTAAGTTATTAACCTCTTAACTTCCTTCCAAGCCGCACATTTCTTAAAGGATATGTCAGCTGGAAATATATAGGATACTCTTTAATTATACTAGATTAATATCTACCTAGGACCCCCTAATTAAGTTATTTATGACATAAAAAGGAACTTTTTATCTATAGAGTTTTGATAATAGGTAAAGGCAATAGAAATTAAGGTTAAGGAAGTCCCTATTAAGGCACACAATAGTATTAGAAAAGTAGAATAATATTATACGCTATTATGCTAAATATATAAGATTATTTCTTTGGAACTAGAGGGCGCTAGTAAAGAGCTCATCTTATAGATGGCTGTTAAGGCTATTAAGGCTATTAACAATTCTACTAGCCTAGATAGGCTTATACCTATATTACTAGTCTTTAGCGCCTACCTTTAAATAACTAACAATTCTCCACTATTTCTATCTATTATATAATAAGCTAAGGCTATCTATAAAGCAATAAAGGAGGTACACCGTATCTACGCCACGTGCTAGGTTAACAATATATTAAGAATAAGAAATGGTCTAAACACCTTAATTATAATAGATCTACCACTCTAATCTAAAGTATGGGTATAGCATAAGAAAGGGGGCTGGTTAGGCCCATATACACTTATCACCATTAAGGGTTAAACTTATACTCTTTAGATGCCCTATAGACCCACTTAATTCCACTTAACTATTGTTAAGCCCTACTATAGAGATAATAGTTTTAAGCCTTTATAGGATGCCCTAGAGGATACCCTAGAGGAGAACTACAATTAATATGCTCTAGAAGGCAACTATAATTCTAATATAATTATAGCAGATATGCTATAACCACAACGTAGTAGAGGTCGCCTAAAAGAATTACAAAATTGCCAACATCTTATTAATTTTAAAGAGTAATTTATTGCCGCCATTAAGAGTAGAGTTAAGTTGTTAATGGCCTTTATAACAGCTAAAGAGAAGGTAGACTTTAAGCTTGTAAAACAACTCTAAAAAGAAGGTCGTATTATAACTCCAGGAGCCCCTTTCTAAGCATCTAATAAGTAGGAGATTAACGGTCTTATTATAAGAGGAGTCTTTAAATTTAAGAAGTATAACCCTACTAAGTTTAATAGAGTTTATATCTTTAAGTTAAGAATAGTTAATAAGATTAAGGGCAAAGCTACTAACGCCCTATTTAAGAAGTTAAGGCTAGTTATCTAAGGTTATAATAATAATGGTAAGGAAGTAATTCTTATGCAATCCCCTATAATTTAACGAACTAGTTAGCAAGTTATTATTACACTAGCTTCCTCTTTAATAAAGAATGGAATAATGGTTTATTTATAAGATATTACTTAGGCCTATACCCAATTAGAGACGTACCTTTAGTACTTAATATTAGCATACCTTCCAGAACAAATTTGCCACTAATATCCTAAAGATACAATTATAGTCATGCTTAAGCCATTATATAAAATTATAGAGGCAGGAACTCACTAGTAGGCTACCTATAGTAAGCACTACAAAGAGAAGCTTTTAATAACAACTTCTATATTTAACCCCTGTTTCCTTATTACAACTATAGGAACTCTATTTAGAATTGTCGGCATATAAACTAATAATATAATTATCTTAGGAGACGACTAATTCTTAGCTCTTAAAGAAGATAAGCTAGTAAAGGTAAATCTTATAGTAAAGCTAAAGAAGAGGCTTAACCTAATAATACTATTACTCTTTAATAGATGCATCCTCTTCCTAAACAAGAACTCCATTGCTTTACATCAGAAGGGTTAAGGTAAGAAGATTAATATTATTAATATTAATTCTCTAAAGCAAGGATATGTGGAGCAATACGCTTATAGAGCTTATGTTGCTTCTATCTATTAACCTAAAGCTTCCTTTAATCTCTTTATTGCCGCTTAACACTAGGAACTAACTAAGAATAATATTCTTACCCTAAATAAGCGTTTTTCCTGGCAAATAAACTATCTTAATTGGGGACTACTCTATATACCTATTAACCTTCCTACCACTAAGCTCTTTATATTTATTAATAGATCATTTACAAATAATAAAGATTTTAGCTCCCAGCTAGGATATAAGATTATAATTACAAATAAATTTATTAGAGAGAATGACTTTATAATCTACGGCAATCTCATTTATTAAAGCTTAACTAAGAGTAAGCGTGTCACTTAAAGCGTTCTAGCGTTAGAGATATATAGAATGGTTAGCGAAGTTAATATAGCAATTGTAATTAGAACTACCCTAAAGATAATTATAAATTAACTTAAACTTCCTATTATCCCTATAATCATATATACCAACTTATATTCCCTCTATAAGTGCTTAGTTAAGCTCAGTACTACAAAGGAGAAGCGCCTTATAATTAATATTATAGCACTTTAGCAATCTTACAAACGGCAAGAACTCTTTAAAATTTAATGGATTAATGGCTAAGATAACCTAGTAGATGTAATAATAAAGGCAAACCTAAACAAGGCTCTAGAAACGTTTGTTAATATAAACACTCTATATATATAGGTTAAAGGTTAGGTTAAAAGGGAGTAAGAGCATGATATTCCGCAGACCCTAATTTTAACCAGCCAATTAGGATTTTCTATGCCCGGCATAGAAAATCACTATTAGCTCACTTACTACTAGCGCCTTAGCGGCCCCTTGCCTTCATATTAACCCCCAACATTCTTCTTCTTCTTTACTTAGTATCTTTATATAGTAGTAATCTATAAGTGTATATAAATAGCAATTACAAAAGAAGAGTTGCCAGTGTCAGGAATAAGGCAAGCGGTTGTCACGTGTCGTCGCGGCACTAGCGTGGCGAGGAGCCTTAAGCTCTTCACCCTTCCTCATTCCAACATAAAAAGAACATACATTATTAAACAACGTCACTGTATCTATTTAAGTAGTACTAGTAATTTACCCTATGTTACCAACAGTTTTAGAATTAAAATTAATTATAGATTCTATATTCTAATTGTTCTCCTTTACTTCCTATTCTCTTTTTTAGATTTAACTAATAATATATTTAATCTAAGGTATAGATAAGATCATTTTATCTACTTTCTTCTAGATATCTGCCCTTGGTCTCCATTCTTAAAGGCGCTTATATTTAGCAATATAATAGCAATCATTAAACCAATATATAATGCCACATATGCATTCCTTATTCCATCTTAAATTTAAATTACTATTGGAATTGGAATTGCCATTAGAGTCTATATTAGAATTAGAATTGTTTTAAAGGGTTATAAATACAGAGTTATTAGCAGTCAAGGTAGACGATGCTTACTGTATATAGTAGTGCTCCTTAAATTCCTCGATAAGGTTAATAATAGATAAGGCCTCTTCGTCCTTCTGTTTTTTTTTAAATAAGATCTACTTCTAGTGCTCCTGCGAAGCTAGAAGAGATAGGTTTAATTGCTTATATGAAATTGTAGTATAGCCTAAAACCTTATATGTCTAGAAGCTCTAACTACTCTACTAGCTTATAGACATTCCTCTAGTTATTTACCCATTTTTTAATGCTCTGTTTTTTATTATAGGCTTTAAGAGCCGTGTATTAATTAAGGACGTTATGCTTTTAACCTAAGGTAGTAGGGGCTAGTGTTTTCTTAAGTGCTTAAAGCCGTTTATATACCGTGTTAAGGCCTTTAATAAGTAGAAGGTAGACTGCCGATATTAATCAAACAATATAGTTACTAATATCGCTTATAGCCTGCTCTTTCTTCTAGTATATTTATAGATCGTCCTTATACTCTGCGTAGAGTTAGTTATATATAGTAAGCTAGGTTTAGTCTAGCTGTGCTATTAATATAGCTGCAAGAAGTACGTTTACGGGTATAGGTCGATTCGGAGGTTCTAGCTTTAGGAGCTTATCTTTTATCTTAGATGGGTCAATATACTATTATACCTTGTTCGTTTTAGCAATATCTTAAATAATAAAGAACTATTAAAGCTAATTAGATGGCTTATCAAGAATAAGGTTAATTTTGGATAAAGATTCACTTATATTAGTTATTATTTTTAGAAATTTAACAGTTTAGGTAGGGTCTAGGTTAGCGTCTTGGCGAAAACTTATTTTAATATTTTTAATTTATTAGCTCGTTCTAGTACATTCTAGTATATTTATCAGGTTTAATTATCCATTTATTTAATAGGTAAAGAAGTTTAAGACATTTATAAAGGTAGTAGAAGTAGTGACTTCTTAAATAAGGTAGTATTTAATTAGTTAGCAGGTAGTGCAAGCTAGGGTTATAACTATAAGCTTTTGCAGTATGGGAGAATTAAGTAAATAACTTAATTATAAAATATAGCTCTAGAGCCTCTATATATATATAAGGAAGGTATAGAAATAAAATAAAAGGGGAGACTAATACGTAACTAATATAGTATAATATATAAGTAATACGTAAGCGATACATAAGTAATATGCAGGCAATACGCAGGTAAAAATAGTAGTGGTTTAGCAGGGTACCGTAGTCGGTTATAGTTATTACCCTTAATCCGGCATAGAGCTACTAGAACTTATTAAAAAGAATCTACTATATAGAAAACACCTTAAGATACTACTTGCTAATTAGCATATAGACTACATAAAAAACCTACTTAACTACTATAAGGGAGAAATGGCCTAGGCTTAAGCAAAGTAGGCCTACTTTACTAACCGTTATAGAACGCCACTACTAGAGATGCATGTTAGCGACTAGGTATAGCTAAATATACACAATATCTCTATATAGAGGCCTATAAAGTTACTTAATTATAAGAACCTTAGCCCCTATTTAATTAAACGAGTTATTAATATAGGAGCTGTATATAAGCTAGAGCTTCTACTTACCCTAGCTACCCATAGGGTATAGCCTATATTTTACCTATAACTACTACACCTTTACTAGCCTAACCCCTTACTAGGATAGATATAACCTAAACCCCTACTAGTATTAATCTAAAATAAGAATAAAGATAAGAACTATAAGGAGTAGGCCATTAAATAAATTATTAACTTTAAATACTTTGGTAAAGGTAAAGGATGGTAGCTTTACTATAGAGCTATTTATATAGGATTTAATATAGATTAGCCAGAATGGTAACTATAGGAAGACTTTAAAAATGCAAAGGATCTAATTAGCGACTTTTACTATGTAAATCTATAGAAACCGGGCCTATGTAAAGATTTTATACCTAATCCTCTATGGGAGCCCTTATAGAGTTAAACCGTTATATATTACTATATAAGAGCAAATTGCTATTAAATTGCCGTAGATTGCTATTATATAATGGCAAAGCGCGATTGTATAACTAAAATATTAATAAGATATCTAGGAACTTTAACTGGCAGTTAAAGTTATCTAATTAGTTGGATTTTTAGGTACTAAGCCTTATTACATAACGTCGTTTTAAGCCCTTAGTAATACCCCCTTATTTTTTTTCTTTCTCTATACCTTAAATGTCCCTTTTATATATATATAGTAACTATAGCGTCGCTAGAGCTCCGCCCTATAGGAGGGTAGTATTACGAAACCCTACCACAGGGGCCCCTATAGGAGAGCCCCGTGCTCTTACGTATACCTTACGTACAGCTTACATCAGCTACGCGTAGGTATATTACCTCCTTATGCCCTTGATCCTTATAATCGATTGCGCAACGTCTTATAGACTCCTTAAATATATACGTCTTGTAGCTACTGCCCCTGTTTTATAACATTTAGGTATAATAAGGGGCTTCTCTATTATAATACGGCGGAAGTAGCCCTTTTTTTTTTTGGCCTTATATAAAAATCGCTTATAGGTAGAGACCTCCTCTAAAAAGGCAATCTCTTTAAATGGTTTCCTTTAGTAAAAGCGATTAAGCTTAGCCCAGGCAATAAGGCGCTGTTATATTAGGGTATTAATATTTAGCTTTCTTCCTCTCTACTTTTAAAAGGTCCACTTTTTAAAAAAGAGAGGATTTAATATAGTTCTCTAAGGTATATTAAGGGAGCTAGTAATCTCTTAGAAGCTTCGGCCACTATATATACGCAGCTACCGCATACACGGCACCAAAATACGTCTTTTTTAAATACTTATATTTTAATAACTATAAGAGATATTTATATAAAATTTTAAATATAGCTTATTAAATAGTAAATAAAGCTCTTTATAAAATAAAATAATAAAATTTATACTCTATATAACGTATTCCACCACCGAGCCGGCAGAACCACCGAGCCGGCAAGTCTATTTCCCCACCAAAAATTGTAAAAATTACAATATAATATCTTAACAACCACTTAATAATAAATTCTAATA
>Ga0307507_10001208_pt1 | contig 57605 bp, 16 predicted proteins | sample 7_EM_MG_FD_207223 | JGI IMG/M metagenome (GOLD analysis project Ga0307507, IMG submission 207223) | Populus trichocarpa ectomycorrhiza microbial communities from riparian zone in the Pacific Northwest, United States - 7_EM | ecosystem: Host-associated > Plants > Roots > Unclassified | place... | reverse complement strand
TTGCAGTTATAAAACTTATATAGCGCGCACTTTAATTTTTGTGATGCAGGCGTAAATATTAAACGTATGTGATATTCTGACTTAATAAGGAAGCATCTAACTTAATAAGGAAGCGTCTAAACCAAATGAGGTAGAGAGTGTATAATTATCAGAGACCTTAATTATATTCCCTTTTGACTTTTAAGCTTGGCGCGAGTATTATAACACCAAACGCCTATTACCAAATTGTAGCGTAGAGCTCCTAAATCCTCCTACCGTTGTGCAAAAATGTATATAAATCTATCCAAATAGTCAAACCTATCCAAACCGTTTGCTAGTTTGATCAACCAAACGAAATAAACAAGCGCAAAGCTTCAAAATATCCAATCAACCAAACCGAAGATCGATGGTTTGAATTGTTTGTTTATCAGCAAGTCTGAATATCAATATAAGGCCGTATTGGAATTGATATTGAAACCAAATTTTATATTAAAACTTTTACTGAATATTGAATCCAAATTACTTATATATAATGTCCCGGCACAGTAATGTAGTTGTAGTTAAGTTCTATACGGCTTTAGGCCTTAGTAGAGCTCCAAAATACAGCTGCCCTCTCACCTCTACTCTCACCACTATCATCAACTTCACGATCCTTGGCTTGGTGTAGTTGGCAGTAGCTCCTTAACCCCCCCCCCCCCCCAAATTGCCAAGACGTCAAAGCTTCTTCCATTACAAACCCTCTCCCAGCTATAATATTACTAAGCAACCAACTCTTTAAGCACTCCGTATGCTCAATATTTGTACTTCCGAGTGACATACGGTCTGGTAGATATATTATCGTCATCTGTTATATTGGCAGATGAGGAAGATATAGCGTTAGTTAAAGACAAAGTAGTTAAAGATTGGGTATATATAGGGCGCGTAAAAACTAATAATATAGTATGCAATATTCTGTAAAACCACGTTTAATGTTCGTGCATTTTAATTTTGTATGGGTTTACCTAATAAATTTAAAATATGCACGTATCGCTTAGGGGCAAGAGTCATCTACCAAGGCATCTATGCCTAATTTTTGCTACCTCAACCCCAAAAATTGTCAATATTCAATAACTTTCAGTATTAAACATATCGTATTGATATTGCATATTAAGCGTCAATATTCAATATTCAATAATCGTTAATCAATACTGAATATGGATAAAAGCACTGGCTGCCATCTTGAAGATTATCCAGTAGGTCCTAGACTTGCTAAAAACGGTCCTTTTAGGCCTGTGAGATAATGAGGTGTTCTAGTGTTTCGGGAGATTGATATCTCTTTAACTTATTAATTTGTATATTATAAGATCGGATAATACGGTTGGTGGTTGGTATCCATACCCTATAAATATTTAACGCTTCTATACCGACGAGATAACCTATTTGGGCTTATGGCTTAAACTTTGCCTTCCTAGGAATGCTATGTTTGATAAGCACGTAGGTTAAAGATCCGGCTACACGAAGTCCTGCTAGCTATGGCTTCTGTTTATAAAGCATCTTAAATGGAGTCTTCTAGTTAATAGACTTAATGGGAGTTCGATTAAGTAGGAACACTGCTAGAAGCACAAACTCGGGCCATAGATCCACGGGTAACTTTGCTTTAATAATAGCAGTCCTTGCTTGTTCGGAAATGGCTCTCCCTAACCTCTTTACAGGTCCATTTTGAGCTGGGGTATACGGTGTTGATTGCTCTATGACACCTCCGTTAAGTTAAATAAGGTTCTTTACCCTAGCGCCTACCCCTTACTCCTTGTCCATATGCCAAATGCGGATACCTTGAGCATTAAATTTCTTCGCAAATGCTATCATTGATTTAAAGAGTGGGAGCAGTGTCTCTTGCTTATGGTTCTTGATAGGAAAGGCACGATGGTACTTTATATAGTTATACCAAAAATGAGCTATATATGTGTCTCCATTAAACCCGTCTTCTTTTATAATAATATTAAAGTGAACACGTTTAAAAGGGTAGGTTCCCTTTGCTAATACTCTGCAAGATATCTGCTAGTTCATCTTTCTAAGAATACATGGTTTATAAAGTGGTATACTATACGGAGTTCTTCCTCTGTCTGTCTTAACCACTTTAACCCTGTTTGCCGTAGTTAGCAGATGATCCACTGACTCCATATCACAGTGTAGCAAGCGTTAATGCTATACTCTATTGTATACTAAGGTCTTAAAGAATCTGGTGGACGTAGCGCAGGCAGTAGGAGTAGGTGGTAAGCAGGCGATGGCATTAATAAGGTAGAGACCTCTGTATTCTATAATATTGGTGAATAGGCTTCCGTCATCTTTATAGCGTAGATGGTTTGTAGATTGGTTAATAATTACTCTAACCTTGTAGAGCTTTGCTACAGATATTAAATTGGTATAAAAATATGGAGCGTACGCTATATTCCTTAATGTTAGATACCGAGTTAGGCGTTATTGGCCCACCTTAATTGCTAAGTTAATATTACTATATCTATAGATTTCTGCCCTAGAATCTCCAGCTGTTGCTATAGATATACTTGGCTTGAAATCACGGAAGTATTTAATATTATTGCAGAAGTGGGTGTTTGCCATAGTGTTATACCCCCAGGCGTTAATTAAAGACAGATCCGGATAATCCTGTGATAATGTTAATAATAAAAAGGATGTTTTTATAGCCGCCGCTGTAGTTTAAGGTCGGTCTAGATCCTTAATCTTTTTGGCAGTAGATGAAGCTGACGGAGACGTTCTTAACCTAGGGCCTTCCCTTTTAATCTACTTAAGCCTCCTGTCGTAATACTGCTTGTTTGTTGGGACCTTGAGCTATTCCTAACACCTCCATAGACATTTGTTATTTGGTACAAAGTTCGGACCTTAAAGAGACTGAAACAGTTACTTGCAATTCTTTAACTTATAGGGTAAACTATAAGCAAAGCACTTTGCCTTAGGTAATTGAGAAGGTGTTAGGGTGGTAGATGTCGTAGGATCTACAGCTGGCTGCCCTAAGAGTGTAGCATGGGCGTTACGTCCCGTATTTGGATGCTTATAGAGGAGGTTAAATTCCTTAATTATTGTTAACATTTTAAGCTTTTTTAACCTCTTTGCTACCTTCTAGATAAAGGTATAATACAGAGCTGGATAGATCTCCTCATAGTCCTAGATAAAGGCTTGTACAACGCTGCCTTCTGTTGCCTCTATTAACCCTTCCTCTAGCTCTTCGCCGTTCTGTATGATGGTGATATGAAGCTAAAGCCACGATTCCAGAGTCTGGCGTTTAGGCCCTTGTTTCCGTTTCTTAAGATCGTCTAATACCATTTGCTGTAACGTAGCTTGTGACGGCTTTGCTACCTTTTTTAGCTGCCTCAAAATTGAATATAGTGTAGTAAGGTTTTTAAGATATCCTAAGAAGTTGGTGCCTATGGTGGCATGCAATAGTGCTGTAAAGGTATAGAGCTTCTCTTCCTGTTTTATGTAGTCCTATTATTGGAGCTTGTAGAGCTTAAAGAGCATTCTCTGTGTCTCTAGAGATTGCGGAGTTTGTTGTCCTTGTTGACTCGATGACCCAGGTGTAGCTGTTCCAGTAGACGCTGGAGTTGCTGCTGAAGTTGCAGGAGCTGCTGCTGGTGTTGCAGAAGCTGCTGCTGGTGCTGTAGGAGCTGCTGCTAGTGCTGTAGAAGCTGCAGGAGCTGTTGCAGGTGCTGTAGGAGCTGCTGCTATCGAAGGTATGGCTGGCTTAGTGTTTTCTTTGATTTCATTCTCCGTCTTATCTGGGTTGACATAGTCCCAGATCTTTGTAAAACTTGCTTTTTGGCGGATAAATTAAAACTATATAGGCCAGTCTTTCTGGGTTAGCAAAAGAGGGTTTATAGAGTCCTTGGTTGCCATATTGGCTTTTGTTTTAAGGTTGCGTAAAGAGACGCGCTTACGCGTAAAGCACGCGATATTTCGTGACGAACTATGCTTAAAGAGGCTTAGTGGTAGTCGTCTGGCCACTGAGATCTCCCTAGTGCTCAGAAGGTTACCGGGCTCATAACTTTCAGCCAGGCAGGTATCATAACAAATGACTTAAGCTGGCTGGTAGGTAGAGACACAGAATTGTATGAGTGATCTGTCTTATTCAAGGTGGCTCTAAGAGCCCTAATATACTTAAGAGAATTGACCCCCTACAGGGGTCCCTAGAGAGTGATGATACAGGTTGAAACTAGACTGACACTGTCTGATACGGACGTCGAACAGCACCCGTCGCACCTCTGTAATAAGGCTACCTCCGTGGCCAACAGTATATAAAGCAATGTTAAGCTCTAGCAGAGATGTCCTGTTACGGCGCTGGTAGAAAACGGTGGATTATGGTAGACGTTATGGTAGACGCAGAGTCACGTGAGCTCACGTGACTCGAGGATTGTATAAGACTTCGAGCGACGCTGCCCTTCTTCTTCTTTCCTTTCTCTAGCTTTGGATCCTCGTTTATAGACTACCAATTATACAGGCTTGCGCGTCCCTCTTGCTGTGCTTGTGCCTCGATTAACTGAGTTGCTAATATTATCTAAAGCTCGTCACTACTCTCTCTTCCTAAAAAGGAACTTAAATATATCTACAAAACTATAAACAGAATAAGGAAACAGAATAGGACCCTAAGGATATTACTAAAACCAAAAGAATATAAATAGAACGCGAAACCTAAAGAATAGAACACGCACGGACTAAAACCCTAGAAAATAAATAAACACTAGAAATTACCTAGTACCCCTACTACTATACCAAGAAACACAGTAGCTGGTAAAGCTGCTGTAGGACCCGCAAATACCTCTAATGGTAAAACAGTCGCCGTCTCGACCCCCTAGGAAGAGCTTATAGCAGCTAATACTAAAATTAAATGGCTCTGAGAGCTGCTTAAAACTAGAGACACCCCTATACCTAGTAATAAATTATTGGACACCTAGAGGCTTGCTATAGTCCTTAAGGCCCTAGCCTAACATACAGTATTAGCATTATTGCGATCCGCGAAGGTTATAGACCCCCTATTGCTTACAGATAAAACCGACCCTATATTTAATAACTAGAAGCTTTAACTATAGGATAAGCTTAAAGTTAATATAAACTACTTTCCTAATACCTAAGCTAAAATAGCATACGTCTTTAGCTGTACTGGCGGTAACGCATAGATATACCTACGTCCGTAATATGCCTAGGACTTAGCAGACCCCTTCCTCTCCAAAGAAGAGATAATTAACTACCTATCTTCTATTTATAAGGACCCCTTTAAAGTATAAAACGCCCGGCTTAATTATAAAAGCCTAAATATAAAACCGATAGAGACCTTTTTGGCCTTTTAGACCCGCTTTCTACACTTAGCCAGATAGGCTTAAATCCCCTAGGAAGATCTAATACTAGACCTCTTTAACAAGCTTACCCTAGACCTATAGCGCGCTATACTGCCAGTTTATACTACTGTATAGACGCTTAAGGAACTTACGGACTAATGCCTAGCTATTAATAAGGGCCTCTATTAAATTAAGGTATATGCTAAGCGGTATAAGACTAAAAGCTCTACTAACTAGAATATAAGTACTACTAGAACGGGCCATAGCGCCCTAGTAAGATCTGCAACCCCTATAGTACTAGCTGTACAGCCCGCCGCTAATTTAGCAGCTAGTTATACAGCTAGTCCTGCTATAGGTTCAGCAAATGCTTAGCCTATATACAGCAACCCCTATATATAGGCCCTTAGTAATTAGGGAGCTTGCTTCTCTTATAGCTAGAAGGGCTATATTATAAAGAATTATCTAACAAATATAAAAGCAGGCGAGGTTTTATTAATCTAGGAGAATAGTATAGAGTTAGAAAAAGAGGAACCCTAGAGGAAGACTCCTCTTTAGGGTTAAAAGGGATTAATATATTATATATTAATCTGGGTCGGCTAGTTAGTGGAAGAAGCTGCACTATCCCTTATACTTTATTCTATAATAGATATTAAGTTTTAACCTCTGCTTTAGCTAACTCTGGAGTAAATACCTTCGCCTTAATAGACACCTAGTGTGCTATAAAGCTGGCTAATTTTCTAAATACACCCTTTAAAAAACTGCCCAAACCAATTCCTATTTATAGGTATAACAGATAGATAGGGCCACCTATTATAATAATCTTGCGGATTTACCTCCGTGTTAATAGATAAAGATAGTATAACATCCCCTTACTTATTACGGACCTAGGAAGCTATAATATAATTTTAGAAAGAAAATAGCTAGCCTATTTAGGCTTATAGCTTAACGTATAGAGTAGACGGCTTATCTAGCCTAAAACCTTACCCCTAACCCCTTTCTTTATAAAAGAAATCAGCATTATAATAAAAAACCTTATACGGCTATAGGTAGATACCGTTTACTAGGCCAATGCTATGCGTAAAGACTAGGCCTTTAAGAAAGATATACAGCTTAATCTATAATAGGTCCGCATACTATGCCGCCCCTAGACTACCAATATTGCGCTACTAACACTAGAAACCTAGGAAGTTAGTAATAAGCTAGCTGGCTTAGGCCCTATATAGCTATAAAGAACAGCAAGGAATATTAAATACTATACTAAATATATAGACCGGAAAGATAACTTATAGAAGATGGAATAGGAGCTAAGGAGGGTTATAAACCCTTAGCCGCAGAATACGGTCCGCAGAACGTCCGTAAAGAAACCTATAGGCCTCTTACTAGTTAATATCTGCTATATTAGCGCTATAGAATTTTACTAAAACTTAATACGGCCTAATACCGTTGCCTTTATAACTAGCTTATATAAAATTAACCGGATTATTAAATATAAGGAAGCTCTAGCCTATAACTAGCTTAGTGGGGAAAGTAAGCTTATAGATAAGGAGCTGGTAGAACAAAAACTACTCTACTAATACTAGGAATTTAAGGACGTATTCTCCAAAACAGTATCTAATATACTCCCGCCTTACTAACTGTACGACTATAAGATTAAGATTAAGCTAGATAAAGAAAATACCCTTAGCTATAGCCCCCTCCGCTAGTAATCTACTAATAAACTATAGGCTACTAAGTAGTATCTTATTAACCACCTTAATAAGGGCTTTATTAAGCCTAGCCAAGTCCCCTTTACCACACCTATTCTCTTTATAAAAAAGCCTAATAGCAGACTCTGTTTCTATATTAACTACTATAAACTAAATTATATAACCCGTAAAGACCAATATCCGCTGCCCTTACTTAAAGAAATACTAGCCCGTATAAGTAAGGCTAAAATCTTTATAAAGCTTAATATCCGCTAGGCCTTTTACTAGATTAAGATAAACCCTAAATCTAAAGATCTTACTATATTTTAAACCCGCTATAGATTATATAAATATAAAGTACTACCTTTTAGACTAACTAACGGACCGGCTATATACTAATAGTATATAAATAATGTACTCTTTAACTACCTTAATAACTTCTACACAGCCTACCTAAATAATATTATAATTTACTCTAAGAATAAACTAAAATATAAGGAGTATGTCTATAAAGTCCTACAATAGCTCCGCAAAGCTAGTCTCCAGGCCAATATTAGAAAGTTAGAATTTAGTATTAAGCGCACTAAGTACCTAGGGTTTATTATTAGTATAGACGGAATTAAGGCAGACCTAGAAAAAATAGCTGTAATTAACTAGTAGACACCTCCACGGACCATAAAGGGGGTATAATTATTTTTAGGTTTCTATAACTTTTACTAATGCTTTATTAAGAACTATAGCAGGATTACCTAGCCTCTTAACCGCCTTACTAGGAAAGACCAGCCATTCCACTTTAACGCTATATATATATAGGCCTTTAATAAGCTTAAAAAACGGCTGGTATTAGCTCCCTTACTTGCCCACTTTAACCCAGAATGGCCCTTAATACTAGAAACTGATGCCTTAAATGGCGTAATAGCTAGTGTTTTTTCCTAGAAGCAACTAGACGGAGAATGGCACCCTATTATATACTATTTAAAGACTATAATAGATGCCAAGCTAAACTACCACATCTATAATAAAGAAATGCTAGCTATTATCTCTAGCTTTTAGCACTGGTGTGTATAGCTAGAGGGGACCCCTAAGCCTATTAAGGTAGTTTTGGATTATAAGGCCCTAAAATACTTTATAATAACCAAGGCCCTTACGGCCCGGCAGGCACGCTAGGTAAATATCCTATCTTAGTTTAACTTCTTAATTATATATAGATTAGGCGCTATAAACTATACGAATGCTCTTATAAGGTGTAAACAGGACCTAGGTAACTAGGTAGCTGTAAAGATCTTATTACGGACCTAGATACTACTATAACTAGAGTACCTTAACCCCCAGATATAGGCAGAACTAAGTATAGACTTTTTAGGTACTAAGATGTATCCTATTAACCCCTTAGGATTTAACTTTATTAATAAATTGCTGCAGGCAAACCGTATAGCCTCTTCCTTACAGGAATACCGTAAAAAGGTAAAGAACGTTACCAGCCTATAGTCCCTTAAAAATAGATTACTTAAGCATTAGGAATGGCTAGTAGTAGTAGAGAAATAGAACTTATAGACTTAGCTTATTGCTAAAGTATATACCTAGGTCTCTACAGCCCACCCTAGAAAAAATAAAACCTGTAGGATTATTGGTAACCGCTACTACTGGCCTAGAATAGTTATAGATATTAACCGCTATATATAGAACTACAACAACTGCTGTAGATCTATAATTCTATAAGATAAGATCCTAAGGCTATTAAAGCCACTCCTAATACCAGAACACCCCTAGTAGTATATCTTTATAGACTTCTATAAGTTACCTATAGACCGCGACAGATATAATATGGTTATAATTCTAGTTAACCACTTTAGTAAGCGCCCGTTCTTAATCCCCTATTATAAGAATATTAATACTAAAGAGGCGGCCTAACTATATATCCACTATATCTACCAAATTTACGGACTACTAGATACTATTATATCCAACTATAGGCCATAGTTTATATTAGCCTTCTAGAATAAGTTTACCTAAATTCTAGGTATTAGGCTAAAGCTCTTTATAGCATACTACCCCCAGACAAACGGTTAGACGGAGATCGTAAATTAATATTTAGACTAGAGACTCCGGCCCTTTATTAACTACTTTTAGGATAACTAGGGCGAACTACTACCCATAATAGACTATACCCAGGCAACCCTACCCTATAACTCTACGGGGTTTGCACCTATTTAGCTAAAAATAGGATACTTACCCTATATAAGCTTTAACTGGGAGAGACTGGAAGGACCATAAACTGTACGCGAAAAACTATCCTATAAGGAAGCATAGCAGTATACTAGACGCTTAAAAGAAGTATAGGCGGTAGCCTATAATAACCTAGAGAAGGCCTAGAAATCAATAAAACAGCAGGCAAATAAGTACAGGCGCGAGCCTAACTTTACTATAGGCAATAAGGTCTGGGTTATAATAAAGAACTAAAAGACAGAACGGCCTAGCCGTAAGCTAGACTATAAGATAGTAGGACTATATAAGATCTTTAATAAAGAAGGCAACTTATATAAGGTTAAACTTCTAGACTTAATTAAAGTCCACCCTGTTTTCTTACTAGATAAGCTATGGAAAGCTACAAATAACCTACTACCTGGACAAAAGAATAAGCCTCCACTGCCAATTTAAGTTAATGGCGACGATAAATAGGAAGTTAATAAAATACTAGCCTATAAACTAGTATAAGAAATACTAAAATACCGTGTCTAATGGAAAGGTTATAATCTAAACCCAACCTAGTACCCCACCTGGAACTTTATAGGTTGCCCCTAAAAGCTTAAAGAGTTCTATAACCAATACCCTAACAAGCCAAGACCCCCAAAGTATCTAGACGAGTAGATAGAGTGCTAGTATAACAAAGATAATAAGCTACCTGTTGAGCATATAGATAAGAACACCCTACGGACATAATACGGACATACAAAGCCTAAGGGCAGGCTTTTTCGGAGGGGGGGGTAATGTTACGGCGCTAGTAGAAAACGGTAGATTATAGTAGACGTTATGGTAGACGCAGAGTTACATAAGCTTACGTGACTTAAGGATTGTATAAGACTTTAAGCGACGCTGCCCTTCTTCTTCTTTCCTTTTTTTAGCTTTGGATCCTCGTTTATAGACTACCAATTATACAGGCTTGTGCGTCCCTCTTGCCGTGCTCGTGCCTTAATTGACTAAGTCGTTAACATGTCCCTTCCTTATACTCCTTTTAAGCCAACTTTTGGGTAGCAAGCTCTTGTTATTCTAGATCCTCTGCCTTTAATCTGTTAACATCCTTCTAGGTAAGGACTCTACCCTTACTTAGAAGTCTCCTACTGCTTTTCTTATCTATTTTAAACTTCTAAAACTTCTTATTCTCCTCTCTTTATATATATGCATTAGCGGTAAAGCCTATAGTAGCTTTAAACAGCTTTTTAAGACGCTGCTATATAGGAGAGTTAAGCATACTATCTGGTTGCTTAGTAGTTAATTTAGCAATCTAATTTTGTAGAGATTTAAGGTCTTCTACTGTTTTAGGCGTCTTTAGGGTTTAAAGGCTTGTATTTATAATTAATGGATCCGTTTCTAGGCCTATAGGGTCCTCTATATATAATAGAGTCTTTAAAACAGCGGTAGGATTATATGGTAGAAGACTAGTAGCTTTCTAGGCGTTATAAATAGTCTTATAGGTGAACGCCTATATGCGCGCCGCCGGGTAGAGCCTTATAAAATACTCCTTATTAATCCCTATATGGCCATATTAATAGAAGTTATCTACCTATACGCTATAGTAGTGCTAAAGAGGTCTAAAGCAGCCTATATTTAGTAGCTAAAGCTTATACGTTAAATAAGGTAGTAGAGCTACTAGAATAATCTTCTATAATAGTGCATACTAAATAAACTACTAGGTAAGGTGGCTTAAATAATTATCCATTAAAAGCATATAGTAGCTTTAAATATTGCCCTTAACGTCCTCCATAAGGTGCCTAGTATACTTATTATAGTGTTTAATATAATATATACCCAACAAGTTATCCATCCAGCCACTTTTTAAAAGCGCATAGGTGTATCTATAAACCTACTTATTTTCCTTAGTAATTTAATACTAAGCCTCCTAGTATTACTCCCCCTTCTGAATTAAAAATAGAGGCAGATAAGAGCCGTCGGCACTAATTGTCTCTATTATAGAGACTAACTCCCATAATCCCAGGTGTTAAACAGACCGATTCTTTAACCTCTCCTTGCTATTTCTGCCTAAGATAATTACCTAAGCTATGGCTGCAATACCTAGTATAACCCCTTTTTTATTAAAGTTTTATATAAATTTTAAGTGCCTAATCTAATATTTGTCTTATACGCCTTAAAAGAACTTAAATCAGCTACTAATAATAGCTGGATTATTATTCTAGGCCCTCTAGCAATCTAATTAACAACTTATTATGGTTTTTAGCCTATGGCGTTGTAGAAATCTCTCCCCCTAATGCTTGCCTACTACTATGCCTTCTGCTAAAAACAAGCCCGCTATTATAGGAAGCATATTAACCCTTATTAGAAGGCCCCAAGACTAACATTTATATATCCATTTAACAATTTAATCCTCCTAATAAGGATATAGTAGGGTCTTATAAGCTAGGTGTCAGAGGAGACGCCTAGCATAGCGATATGTAACGGTGGATCGTGGTAAGCTGCGGACGCTAGAGGCTTTGCGAATTAACGGCTCAACGCCTGAATTAAAGTCTTGTATAGCTTTTTGTATAGTAGCTTCGGCTTTACAAGAACTTAATTTAGGAAGTGACATATTAATTTGTACAATAAATTTTTAATTTTGGTATAATTTGGCAGGGGAAGAAGAAGAGCGCGTACAGACGCATATGGCTTGCTTGGGGGGGTGGCTCGCTTCCTGGGGTGGCACGTTAAGGGGGTCGCAGCTCGGCAAGGTCACGGAAAAGCTCGGCGAGGTCACAAAGTTCAACGGGGTCAGAACTTTAAGTTTAACTTTGTGACCTTGCTTAACTTCTAACCCTGCTTAACTTTTAGCCCCGCTTACCCCGCTAAGTTTGTGCATATGCAGCGCATATACCCAAAAATTTTAATATATAGAATTTGAAGTATTTAATAAATAACGAATATAATATAACACTTAATATGCATATGCAGGGCATATGTATCCCACTAGCTGCAGTATAAAATACGCGAGCTAAGTTATTAAAATATAGCCTGTGCATACGCGTCACATATCCATAACAGCGGTCGCACTATAACTTCTCCACAACACCACCACAGTATACACTACGGGTATGTCCTGTATAACCCATACATAAGCGTTGCATATACTAACATAGTGCTAGTCAATTTTAACCACCAAACTTCACTCTCGCATACGCCCTACTTACGTTCACCATAAGCACCCTCTTAATCGTAGATTTTAATAATCTATAGGTAGCCAGCGCGAACAACCCTAGTACCTTTAGCTACCACTATAGTAAGCATATACTTTGTATATGCCCACAAGAAGCATATACTAATAGAAGTATACAGGCCCGATCTCCAACCCTAACCCCAACTGGGTAACACTAGGTTAGTTATAGAGAACGCATATACAAGGCATATACTTACAATAGATAAAGCACGCGCCGTAGCAGCAGTAGTAGGTAGAAGGCGTAAGTAAACCAAGCGCCGTATATTTATAGCATATGCTAACCTAAAGCAGCCCCAGCTGTAACAGTATAAGACAACGCGAGTAGGTGCTAGAAGAGCTTGATGTAAAGAGTATGTATATACTAAGCATAAACTAGACCCACCTAATCCCGCGTCCGTGTTGTCTGCTATTAACTCTATGGTATAGGTCGCATATTTATACCTTCTATATAGCATATGCTAACAACAAACATAGCTGCGACATTGCAGTGAATGGCACGCAGATATGCGGCTGGGTCTTTACTACCTAGCTAAGCGTATATTCCGCATATGCATAGCATCTGCTCCATCTACTAATATAGTTGCAGTACCGCCGCTATGTCCGTAACGAGCACAGCGGTGCCTGTACGTATTACCGTATAATAGCAGCTAAGGTATATGCTTACTATATACAGTAACCAACCCTCCCACCACTAATACATTAGCCGCGGAGCTAATTATAGGAGAGAAGTATATACCTAGTATATGCTACATATATACAACGCTAATACAATATAGCGCCCTAAAGTGTTTCGTTCTCTTTGGTGGCTAGCGGGATGCTAGGTACCTATATAAGCCTAGGTAGGTTATATATATGCAATACATATATAGTACTAACACTGAATATAGCCGTGGCCCTTTAGGGTTAAGGATTGCGGAGTATACAGACGCCTACACTATAATTATGTATACTCACTCTATACCCAGTATATGCCTAGCCCAAACTAATTGGATACAGTGCCTAAGACTAGGGGTTTGCCGCCTAATTTAGTAGGCAATTCTATTATAAGATAAGAGCACTAGTATTACTTCTGCATATACACACTATACCCTAATATGTCTATCTATCTATGTATCTATATACTTATTCCCCCTAAGTTTAATTTTAGACCCCATGGTACTTGTAGGCCTAAGGGTAGTATATGCGAGGGATAATTACGGCTACCACTAGGACTACTGCCCAATTCGGAAATAAACGCTCGTCTCTATATTTAGGATACTGGCAAAGTCCGACTTTACATAGGCCCTATATATACATCACCAACACTACCACTTAGTTATATTGCTAGCTTATACGCGCATATATTATATATATACAAACCCCTAATGTCTTCTACTAACTATAGATTAATACATGCTTATACTAGGCGTATGCTAACGCAAGAGAAATAGCGCATTAGCCCATTTACTCCATCTACCAGCTTAAAGCGCAAGGTTAGTATTTTACCTATATATATTCGGCATATGCTAACCATGTACGTAGCGTAGCCCAACCCCCCTAGGCGACTGTGAGGAGTCTCCCTTACCGTCCACCCGCTATTAAAAGGGCAAGTTTTCCTTGTATATACCCTACATATACACTACTAATATTTAGCAGCAGGGGCCAGAAAACCAACCGGCCGTTATTATGGTAGTAGTAAGAGCTCTAGTAAGTTTAGTTCCGTCTATTGCGTATATTATACTTATGCTTTATATAAGCCACAGGTGGGACCCGCTAGTTATCTTACCTCTTCCGTACTATAAGGGAAGCTAGTCTTGTACTTTAAGTCCTAGTATACGCTAGGCCTGCACACTATATGCGCAGTGTGCAGTATATATAGTTAGAGTTTTAGTGGAGTTTGTTTGGTAGATAGGCTAGGCATATACCTAACATAGGGCGCGGGCTAATAGGCCTACATTAATTAATTCTTTATTTATGGTAATAGAACTCTACGTAATATTTGCTATATATATACCTTACATATACACCTATATGCTAACACTATACTCCTGCGCCCACTTCTTAAGCTCTGCTAGTTCCTTTACTTTATTATATACATCTTTAGCCTGTTTTAATTCGTTAATTTATCACTCTATATTTTCTATATATAGCGTATATGCCTCCTTTTCTAGCTCCTTTGTAGATAGGTAAGACCTATGCCTCTTACCCACAGTCCGGGGTGTTTGACTTTAAGATAGTGGTAGTAGCATCTGCGCTATATATGTGGTGGATATGCGCGACGTATCCAATACTAATGCAATATCATTATCTATTATACTTATCTGCGATATATTCTGTCCACTAAATATAGTAGGTTTAGGGGTATTAAATGGGTTTTAAGGATTCTAGGAAAGATTTAGCCCAGGATTTCTAGCTCGCCGCTTAGCTACTTTTCGCTGTTTCTATGCTACCTAAGCTTAGTATATACTTTATATTTACAGCGTATATATATATATTGTTTCTGTAGCTATACTACTATCCGCTTTAAGTTATAATGATTTTTCCATGTATTATCTATTCCCGCCTCTTTATATAGCTCTTGTATATCAAACATTTCTTATATACGGAGTTTAAGCCTTTACTAAAATATTAGAATATGCGGTGCATATATAGAGCGTATATATTTACCGTAGCACTGCGGCAAGCACGCATAATTTTTAACCAGTAAAGTTATTATCTTAAAAGTGACTACTTTTACTAATTCCAGTATGCTTCCGTGTATATACCCACCACTTATAAGGGATCTTTAACTTTTCCTTTGCAAGCCTAGCTAGTATCTATATTTTCTTCTTATTGTTTATCTAAGACGTAAGCTCTAGATGCAGTGTGTATATGCTTTATATACGCGCAATTAGTTTCTACTTTGTCTCCGCTTCCTATATCTGCTCTATAATATATCTTGCTTTATGAGTTGGAAAGCGCTTTATAAAGTTACATTTAATATATACTAGGCAGAATACAAGCATATACTAAAGGTGTTCATCCCATTTACAGGATGGGTTAAGTGTATATAGGTAGTCCCTAAAGCCTATATATTATAAGTATATGCTAGGCGTATGCAAAGCGTATATAAAATATATACTTACCGCTAGCTTGTTTCTTGCATATATTAACAGTAGCTATGCGAAGTCCGGTTCCGTGAATATGTGCAAATTGTATAGGTGATCAAGCAGTATTACCTAAAACCTTAAACACTAGCTTAAACGTCTTTATGTACGCAGCACGTGTTTCTAAGTTAAGAAAGGTATATACCCACACCTTAATTCCTATTATCGATATTAGCGTATACATGGCATATACATAGCATAGGATATACATACGTTCGGAATTCTTGTCCTATCCTACAATTAAGAATAAATTCGTTTTGCCTTAAACCATCTTAAATAATAGGTCTATTTCAATACATATTACGCGTTAGAATGCCTTAGCTTGCGTATACGTACAGTATATAATAAGGAAATACTTGTTGTTAAAGTTATAAATTGCCCAAATCTATTGCTTAGTATTCTCTTTATGTTAATTAATAGAGAACTCACATAGTATACCTGCTCTACTTAGGCTCTGTATATACTTAGCGTATGTCTAACCTATACTCACCTATATATGCCGTTCCCTCTAGGAATTATAGCATCCTTTTCTTTCTAATTAGAGCGGTAATTCGATCCTCAATATTAAGACTACTATACACTGCACGTAGTGTCTGCGCCCTATACTTCCGACATAAAATATAGTACTGCAGTGATAGGATGAATCGACCTATATAATAGTAAGTAGTTTTATTCGCATATACTATAGATATACAGGGTATACGTGTAGTAAGGCTTAGGACTTCCACCTACCTTATTACTTCAACTATATTATTAGTAAGGTCGATTGGTAGCTTTATTAGGTATAGTGGATAATATATATAAGAATTCCAAGTAATAAGGCAAATATAAGGATATCGTGCCATATTAACAGGAATATAACAATCTAACTATACACCGCATGCGCGGCCTACTACCTTACCTTGGCCTTATGGGTAATTGAACCCTATATATGCTTAGCATATGCATAGCATATGCATAATATATACATTACGTACCACAATATTTTCGCTTTAATATTATATGTCCAATATAGGTATATTCTCATTTAATTTCCTAAACTCTATATTTAATAAGTAGATAAAGGTATCAAATATCTACCCAGGCAGTTGTTGGTGATAAAGACCAGGCAGTATGCTATAGTTCAGCATTACTGCTGCTAGAATAACCGATGAACTCTACCTGCATATAATAAGTATATGTCGCGCATACGCTGGCCATATACGTACTCTATGCCGAAAAAACATTATTAGTCTGCTTTCACTACATACACGTTCTTGTATACTAGGGTAGATACACTGCCGCCATAATTATAGAATGCTGTGGTAGTAGCTGTATATTATAAGCATATGCCTAATATATATAGACAATGCTTACTTCTCTATGCTTTACTTAAGCTTTTCACCAATCTCTACTGCCTAGTATAGACGACTACTACGCTTTTAAAGGTTGTTAATTAATTCAAGCTTAACCCGATTATATGCTGAGCACATACAGAGTATATCCTTATGGGCGTACTCGCAGTGTCTAATACCACTGCATTTAAACGCTTAATAAAATGCTTTTCTACTCTCCCAATTATCGGTTTCTCCAAGGAGTCGTAGTTATGTAATCTTAGGGTTACTAGTTTAATGGAATAAGAATTAAATCTACTAGAGGTATAAATACAGCATATACCTAGCATATGCGTTGCTTACCTTCAACATATACTACTTAATAACATCGCGTACTATTTCTTTATCTGCTTCTATAGACAGTAAAGGTATTACTTTATAGACAAAGTATGCAATTCCTTCTTTTCTGGTTACTGGATATTCTAGCACTATAATATAGTCTATTGCCTCTTAGACAATAACTTAATACTTACTATTGGAGCTAACAAGTGCTCTATAATCTTAGAGTGTACTCTGGCTATTCTAAGCATATACATAGCCTATATATAGAGTTATATATAGTCTTACCTTAGAGAGACCTATATGAAATAGAAGCCGCTATTATATACTATTTTAACCTTTACCCTCCTCAGCTTCCTTATCTTCAATACTCTTTCTATTAATTATACTATCTTAAGAACTATCGTCTTCGTATTCAATATTAGGTACGCTCTGGAATACCTGCGTATACTTAGCATATGCGTAGCATATAGTTATGCAAACTTACTAGTAGGCCGTTTAGCCACCCTGCTATACTCTTGTTTGCTTTAGTATAGTTTTCAATTGTTATTAATATAGCGAGGCATATATAAATGCGCGTTTATGTATATGTGTGTATGTGTATATGTATATACATATATATATGTATATCTGTGTGCCTGCGTGCGTATGCGTAGCATATGCCCCAGGTATTTTGGTTTGTGCGGTTGCTTAAGTTAAATATAGCTACCGATGCGCGTTCTGTATGGGTAAAAGTGTGACCCCGCCGACCTTTTGCTGGTGGTTCCATTGGTGACCCCGTTTAACTTTCGCCGACCCCATCGGTGACCTTGTTCAACTTTTCCGTGACCTTGGTCAGCTGCACCCCACACGTTAAGGGATACCGTAGAATCTTGCGAAATTCATTGAACGCTAGCAAGGGTGGTTACGGCATCTAGCCATATTTAGAAGGCGGTCAGATTCTGCCCATATCAATAAATGGCCCAGGGCGCTTCTTCGGGGGCGGAGCATGTTGGATATTACCGCTGATTTCTTGGAGAGGCATTCGAAGCATTCAATAAGACGCATTTGATAAAGGGGTTAAATAAGTTCGTAAGAAGCATACACGGTCCTAAAACGGGCCTTCGGTTTATTAATACAGGCAGAATCTAACCGCCTTCCAAATATGGCTAGATGCTGTAACCACCCTTACTAGCGTTTGATGAATTTCGCAAGATTCTACAGTATTATTGCGGTCACCTCAGGCTGCCCTCAGGACAACCCCCGGACAATCTTATCTTAGGTGCCCCAGCCGCTTTACAAGGAATTGGCCTGGCACGTACCACCCCCCCTGCACAACTCCTGTGCAACCCCTATACCCCCCCTACATCCTAAAATTCCTCTATAAAGTATCTAAGAGATTATAGGCGCGCGTTTGCTGTAAGCTAGGCTAGATTTTCAATATATATTAACTTTAAGCAACTATAATAGGGTTAATCTAGCAGCTACGGCTATAGTTCGCGATGCAATTAAATTATAACCTCCTTTACTAGTATATTTTAATTAATATAGCTAACTAACCACCATATTAAGGGTTGAAGTACAGCCTTAAAGTTCAAAAACGCGTTTTTTAAAGCCAGGCCAACCCAACTAGCCTCATTAACAGAGCGACTATACTCCACCACTATAACTCTATTTACTACTAGACTTTATAAAGTGCCTCCTATACCCTATTACAAACAGCTTACCTAATTATACTATACCTATACTAGTAGGTATAGATTTGCTTTGTAAATTCTATCCCTCCGTTATGCTGCACTGCGGGGGCTGCTTCGTAGTAGGGGGTAAGCTTTAGGCAGAGCCTCGTGCAGAGCTTTAATAGAGCTTTGTGTAGGGCTTTATGCAGAGCCTTATACAGAGCCTTGTGCAGAGCTTTGTGCAGAGCCTTGTGCAGGGCCATATACGGGCGTATAGACGTGTAGATTGCAGACGTGCAGACGTGCAGACATTTATACAGGTGTTTGTGTGGGTAACTAATTAATTAATTATTATATGGACGTTTATAAAGCCGTTTATATGGGCGTTTAGTTAATTGTTTGTATAGACGTTTATAGAGCCGTTTATATAGATAATTATAGAGTCTTCCTAATATATCAGTGCTGCATATTAGGAGAGCTTTAGAGCTCCGTATTAAGCTTTAAGTAGAGCTTTAAGGAGCCTTACATAGAGCTTTTAAGCAGAGCTTTTAAGCAGAACTTTTGAGCAGAGCTCCGTGCAGAGCTCCATGCAGAGCCTTAAGTAGAGCTTTAAGTAGAGCGTCATATAGAGCTTTAAGCAGAGCTTTAATAGAGCTTCAAGTAGAGCCTCATACGGAGCTTTAAGCAGAGCTTCAATAGAGCTTCAAGTAGAGCCTTGTGTAGAGCCTTAAGTAGAGCTTTAAGCAGAGCGTTATATAGAGCTTCGAGCAGAGCTTTAATAGAGCTTTAAGTGGAGCTTTAATAAAGCTTTGAGTAGAGCCTTATACAGAGCATCAAGCAGAGCTTCAAGCAGAACTTCAAGCAGCTTCAAGCAGCTTCAAGCAGCTTCAAGCAGAGCTTTAAGCAGAGCAGAGCTTTGAGTAGAGAGCTTCTCTATATAGACCTTATATTTTGGCTTATTTTTAAAGGCCTTATATAGGCGCTCGTGCAGGCGTTCGTGTAGGCATTCGTGGAGGCGTTCGTATAGACGTTCGTGTAGACGTTTATGTAGACGTTCGTGTAGGCGTTCGTGTAGGCGTCCATATAGACGTTCGTGTAGACGTTCGTGTAGACGTTCGTATAGGCGTTCATATAGGCGTTCGTGTAGGCGTTCGTGTAGGCGTTCGTATAGACGTTTGTAGAGACGTTTATAGAGATATTAGGGGCATAATCAGGCTCTATTGCGGATGCAATATATAGAGTAAGAGATAAGCTTTTAAATAGAGGTATTAGCAAGCTAAGCAGCGCTATATTAGGGGGCGATATATAACGTTAAAGGCAGTAAAACCGTCACCCACCAGCAAGGCTGTACAGCCCTTACAAGACGCGCCCATAATCTCTTAGACCCTCAGAGAGGAATCCACCTCGGCGCTCTATAATTAGCTACTAAAGCTAGCGCAAGCGCTAACGCCTGCGGCGTATATTAGGCTGCGGCGCCGGTCGCTAATTAGCTCAGGAGTTTGCAGGAGGTGAGGTGGATTTTCTCTCCGAGGGTCTGAGTCAACTGAGATAAGGACAATCCTCAGACGCCCGTCGGTCACGTGCCGCAGGCACGTGCCCGTAATATCTCTCCGATCCCAGAGGCTTCGTCTACCAAGTCCCCTCACAAAAACCATAAGATAGCCCATTTTCCACGTTAAACGCGCCTTATTGTCAATATAACTGCCGTTAATCAGTAAGTTAAAGCCGACGTCGCCCTACTATTTGCCCTATCTTGACGCGTTTTCTAATATTATAGTGGCTTACATTAACCCTACTCGTCGCGCGGATATAGTCCGTCTACTTAAATTGGGCTAGCGACTAGATGCTATTGCAGAATAGCTACCCGTTAGTCGAACTACTATATATAATACCGAAAATTACTTTATATAATATGGCTAGCGTATTAGGCCTTATATATAGAAGACTAGCGTTAATAAAAGCTAATAAAGAGGCCCTCCTTAAACTCCTGCTCTATAACGGCTAGAAATATATAGATAAAGTTTAGTACTAGCTCTATTATAAACGCGACCTTAATATTACTTATTCTATAATCTACCATATATTAAAAAAGAAAGGGTAGTTAAGGAAGGCAATTAGATATATAGCGTAGGGTTATAACTTATAGCTAAGGGAGCTTTATTATAATAATATAAGGCAGTTTCCAGTAGATATTATAGTATTCCTTAATAAGGCTATTTTTAATAAAAAGGCTAGCTAGTGGATAAGAGGGCGAGCTCTAGTTAGTAAGGAGGTATAGTATTAGGGAAATCCTTAAAGAGGCGATATTTAGAGTATCTACACAGCTATAATAATTAATAACTAGGTTTGCCACTAGGCCTATAAAGGCTACTTTTATATTAACCACTTTATTAGGTAGATATACGGCTACCTATTTCCTACGCTTTATAAGTAATATCTAAATCAGACTATAGTAATTGTAATAAATAACCTTAAGGTTTATATTAACGCGTAGATTTTAGCTACTATTAAAGAGAAGGGCTATATCCTTTACTATCTACTATTATACTTACTACACTTTAATCTAATTAAGCTTAGATAAGCTGTCTTAAAAGTATAGATCCGTTACTAGCACTTATATACTTAAGAATTCTATTATAATTATAGTAAGTTTTATAAGCGAGCTATCTATAAAAGTAGGTATAATTCTTTTGCCTAATAATATATTACGGAACCCCACCGCAGGCGCCTCTATAGGAGACCCCTTAGTAGAGCCCCATACTCTTGCGTACACCTTACGTATAGCTTATATTAGCTACGTGTGGTATATCACTTCCTTACACCCTTAACTTTTACAATTAACCGCGTAACGTCTTATAGATTCCTTAAATATATACGCTCTATAGCCACTGCCCCCGTCCCATAACATTATATTGTGCTTTTTTACCACTAATACTTAGCCTATAACCAATTCCACGTCTCTATAATACTATAGGCGCTATTAAAAGCAGTATATCTACGAGTTACCTTACTTTATACTTCTAAGGAACCCATAATAGTAAGATAATATTCCTTACTAGCTACTATGTTAAACCTAAAGAATAATCTAATACCTATACTTAACCTATAACGCCAATTAATCCTAAAAGAATTTGATTTATTAGCCCTAGCCTTAAACCCTAAGGAGGTAGATACCAATAATATCTTATCTTTTATTAACTATATAACTACGGACTATAACGGAACCTTATAGCAGGAACTACGGTGGGTCCTATTATTAGGCTGGGTATATAGGTAAGAACAAATCAACAACATAATAACAACTAGTGGAGTGGTTGCCTAACAGATTAACTCCAATTGTATTCTAAGATTTACTACAAAGAGAGAACTATCTGGGTAGGGACTATGGTCCTTTAAATACACAACCATACGCCTAAGAAATCCCTTCGCTCTATAAGGTACGTGTGCTCTATATACTCTATACAGATTACACAGATTATATAGATTATATAGATTATATTACATAACCTTAGCTACCATTCCTTATTATATAGTTCCACCAGATCTATCCTAGACCGTGCCTATATTAACCAACTAGCTTCCTCCAACTCTTCTCTAAGTAGTCATAACATTGTACTTAAGCTGTCCGTAACACTATCTCCCTCCTCTTTATCTTTGTTCTTAAAGATTCCTAACATCTCTAAGTCGTCTACTAGAGGTGTAATATCCGTTTAATTAATTTGGTTAATATCTTTACTTATTATACCTAAAGCATCTTCTTCTTCTTTAACCCTTTATTGTGCGCGTACGGTTTCCTCCATACTGTCGCTAGGTAAGATAATACCGTCTCCATATTCTCGCTGTGCGAAAGAGGGGTTGGTTTATATTACGCTAGCGAGTCCTTCTGCCCAACAACCATCCTCTTATTTGGAGTGCACTAAAGCGAACATTCAATCGTCCTACGATGTTCGTTCTACTTCTAACGCTAAGTATACGCGTCCTATAACTCTCAATAGTCTTTAAGTTCCCTATATAACTTATTATAGGGTCTCATGTTTAATCTACCGCTACAAAACTCAACAATAAGCTCTCGGCCTCCCTTGCTAAGCTTTAACGTACTCATACTGCTTACAAGGCGTACTTGTCTGCCTCAGCGCGTCTTCTTCGTCTCAAGAAGGTTTGTAAGAAGGTCCGTTCTAAGAAGTAGAAACTTGTTTAACAAGGTCTATAGGAACTTAGTAACAAAAGAACAGTCTCTCTTCCAACTAAGAGGGAAACAACTCCAAGTAGCTCAGCAGGTACTCCTCTTAAGTCCCCCTTAGGTAACTTATTCTTTAGCAATCCTTTTTTGTCAATACTGCCTAACCTGCTCTCTTTTAATACTCCTATACCTTTCCCATAGTGTTCTCTAGGTTGCTTAGTGGTTTCTAGGTAGTCTTACTATAGCCTATCCACTTTACTTTATACCACGTTTCGTTATCTACGTCCTTATAACTAATAATCTTTAAAACTTGCCATTTATCTTCTTTCTACCCTCTATACGTGTCTGCCTTATAAACTGGTGGCTTAACACTCCCGTGTGCTGGTTCTAGCATCGCGACATGCTGTATAGGATAGATTTTCATTTTAGCTAGTAGATTTAACTTATATATAACCAATAAAATTCTTTACGCAATTTTAAAAGGTCTTAGTCTGACATAGTCCAACTTTTTACTTAGTTGTCGACTCTTAAAATTTTTGTGTAGTAGCTATACTTTATCTCCCTCCTTAAGATCTGGTCCCTTAGATCTCTTAGTATTATAGTACCTTTTCATTCGCTTTTATACTAGTTTAGCTGTTTCTTTAAGGGTTGTATAAAGATTTATTAACGTCTCTATTCTTTATTTAGCTGTGCTACTTGTTTTCTTTACTTGGCGTAGCAATAACGACGTTCTTGGCTCGTACCCGTAATTTGCCTTAAATAGTAATGTCCCCATTCCTTCTTATGGTATTGCATTATATGCAAACTATATAACTGGTAATAACAATACCCTATTATTCTATGCGTAATTAATATAATGCTTTAGATACTATTCTAGTGTCTAGTTTAGTCTTTCCGTTTATCCGTCCATCTGCGGATAATACGCTATAGAGGTTGCTACGCAAACCCCTTATTCTGCCAGAAACACCTTCTAAAACGCTACCACAAATCTTAGATCTCTGTTCAATATAATTTTATCTAGTGCTCTATGTCTTATAAATACTTCCTTTTTATAGATTCTAGCGACGTCTTCTACTAATATCTCTTTAGTGCATGCTATAAAGTATCCCCACTTTATTAGCTTATCCACTATTACTAAGATCGCGTTATGATCTTGTCCCGTAATAGGATCTTTTAACTTTAGTAACTTAACAATAAAGTCCCATAATATAACCTCCCATGGTCTTCCTGGTACTTTAACAGGTTATAGCCCTCTATACGGCTTATGCCTTATTGGTTTGTTCCTTTAGCAATCTAGATATTCTTTTATAACTTATCTTGCTAGTCCCCAGATTCCTTAAATAATGTACTCCTCTTAAAGTCTTAACACTAGTCCTATAGACCCATTATGTCCTTGTGTTATTCCCTTATGGAATTCCTTAATAAACTCTTCTGCAATAGACTTAGGTATATATATTACTTCTCTATTTTCGTATTACTCTAAGTCTAGATTCTCTACCTATACTTCTTAGATCTTCTGTGTCCAATCACTCTTTAGTAATTTATAGATCTAACTTTCCTTAGTTGCTATAATTTTCGGGTAACTATACCTAATTAATCCGTCTTAATCTTTTCGTAATAAAGCTCCTAATAGCTTTTCGTTACTTTGTAGTTTAGCCTTTCTGCTTAGAGCGTCTACTTATGCGTTATCTATACCCTTGGTATACTAAATCTCGAAATAGTATTCTATAAGCATTTCCGCCTATCTAACCTATCTTTGGTTGAGTTCCTTCGTTATTAAGAATCCTATAAGGTTCTTATAGTCTGTCTTAACCATAAATGGTTTCTCTATACCTTGTAAAAATACTCTCTATTCCTTAAGTACTATAACTATGCCTAGCAACTCCTTGTTATAGATATCGTAGTTTAACTCTAGTGGTGTCATTTTCCAACTATAGTACGCTACTGGATGCCATACGTCCTAGTGCTTCTGTAGTAAGTATACTCCTAGTATAAAGTCTAATACATCTATCTCAACAACCGTTTCTAACTTTGGTTAATAGATCTTGAGGACTAGCTCTTAGGTAAACAACTCTTTAAGTTCCTAAAACAGCTCCCTTTATTTACTACCCTAAACCCATGGTTCCTCCTTCTTTATTAGCCTTGTAAACGGCTTAATACTTTTTAACTATTGTGCTATAAACCTCCTATAGTAGTTACAAAACCCTAGGAATAACCTTAACTGCGTAACATTCTCTGGTTCTTGCTAACTTACTATAGCTTTAACTTTCTTTAGGTCCATGCTAATCTTTCCTAGTTTAATAATAAATCCTATAAAATCGGTTTTCCTTATAAAAAACTCGCATTTCTTAATTGCTACTAGCATCTGTTCTTCCTATAGTCTCTTTAAGACCCATTTAACGTGTTCTCTATATTCTTTCTTATTCTCTAAGTAAATGATGATGTTATTAAGATATGCCATAACAAACTTATCTAGGTGTTCTCCTAACACACTATTAATTTGCTTCTAGAATGTTGCTAGCGTGTTTATAAGCCCAAATTGTATAACTAATGGCTTATATAGTCCTTCCTTTAACCTAAAGGCTGCCTTCTATTTATTACCTTCCTTAATTCTAATCTAGTGGTACACCTATCTCAGATCTATCTTTATAAAGATCTTTACGTTGCCTATCCTGTCTTAGATTTCGCTAATTAAGGGTAAAGGATACCTATCCTTCCTAGTAATACTGTTTAACTGTCTATAATCTATACACATCCTAAGTTTTCTATTTTTCTTTAGGATGAACAACACTGGATATCCTACTAATGACTATAATAGTCTAATATATCCCTTGCGTAAGTTCTCCTGGACAAACTCCTTAAGCGCTACTAACTCTGTTTCAGTAAGCTTATAGATTGGAAAGAACCTTAGACTTATTCCTTCTTCTAATTCTATCTTATAGTCCTACACTATATATTCTAACAGCTTTTCACTTTCTAGTAACCACAATTTTTTGCTATACTTATAGTATCTTTTTAGTACATGACTTAAGCCTCGCTTAGTCTCTTCATATATCGCTCCGACTTAGTACTATACCAACTTGGTTTACTGTCGCACTTTACGCCGTTAAGTATTCTTAATATTAACCTAATCTATAACCCAATTAATCTTTAGATTATACTCCTATAACTAAGGTATTCCTAGTATTGCCTCGTCCTGTCCTAATGGTAGGATATTAAAAGACATTCTTACTAGTCTTCCTTTAATAGTTAACTAAATAGGTCCTATTTTGAGATTAATAATACCTCCTCTATAGGCTATCTGATCTCCTAAAATTGTTATAAGTGGATACGGGTGTTCCTTCTATCTATATAGTAACCCCATTCTTTTTACTACTTTTGGTGATATGTAGTTCCTGGTTACTCTACTATCTACCAACGCTTTAAACTGCTGATCTTGCTATTTAACTTATAAATTTAGGTGTTGTCCTTAAATTCCTTTAAGGGTCTAAAGCTCTAACACTAGTTCCCTCTAGTCCTATACGCCTCCTCTTTTCCTAACTGTTGGCTGCTAGATCCCGCTTGTACTTAGTCTAACTTAGGCTAATACTTAGTTTGTTTCTTTTCCTCTATATACTATAGACAAGTGTTCTCTGGACACTCCCACCACTATTATCCCTCTAGGTATTCTTCCATAAGGAATCTTCCTGGTTAAAGTATTAAGTCCCCTTGACTTTGTACTTCTACTAGGTGCCATCTATGTATATACTTGGTGTTTCTAAACCGCTTCTCTTCTAGTGCCTAATATATCCTTACTAGGTACTTCCGGTTCTTATTTTTTGGTGCTCTATATATATTACAGGTGTTATCCACACAAGCTATCCATAATAGTGTATAATACGCTAAGTGACTTAGGTCTACTCTTAGCTTGTCTTTACTCTTAAGTTTAAACCTCTGTCTAGCCGATTTAACTGTTAGTCTTTCTTCTACGGGTACTAAGATTTGTCGCTTACTTCTTTAGTCCCTGGATCCTTCTTCTAGGTTCCTTAACGTTATAATTAACGCTTCTTTGATATGATTTATGCGTTTTTCCGTAATAGGTTAGTCTTAGACTACTTTTTTATCTAGCTACATATAAAAGTCTTCCTATTTATTATTATGTCGTTACCTATACCACTTTCCGTATAACTGGTTTAGTGTGTATAGTCTATCTATTAGAAAGTACCTTGTTATCGCTGCGTCGTGATATCCTTTAGTATATCTTTCTTTAAATCTAGTTAGGATATCTAGATCCTCTTCTTGTTCCAGTTTATCTAACCACTTTACCCTAGGTGTCCCTACACTTAGCCTATTAGTAATTCTTTATACGGGTGCTCTGTCCCTTATACAACCTAGTATAGCTAACCTCTTATCTAGCTTTTGCTTTTACTATATAATAATTCTTATCCTAAACTTATCTATAGTTTCTTGTTTTCTGCGTCTTGCAGCTAGATCTTTGTAGTTATCTTACTTCTTAATCCTAGTATTGACTATTTAATCTTTAGGCTAAATACTGCGTTCACCTAGGATTACTAATGTTCTTATTTGTTCCCCAAACTTGTAGTTCTTAAACTTGCGTCCTCTACTTATTTATTTATTACTAAACTAAGTCGCTGCTCTTTCCTATTGGTTTTCATCCATTATGGGTCCTTAGGTGTGTCTTATCTCGTCTTAAGAATTTTAAGCTTCTCGCATCTCTTCTTAAGAATCTTAAGCCTGTGGCCTTTTACCTTTATTAAGTAATAAGCTAGCACTAGCAGTTATCTGCTTACTTAGTTTCTTCTAAACGTTACTCCTATTATCTTATAAAGCGATGGAAATTGTATTTAATGGCGTTATAATATCTGTTACTAAACCTTATTCTGTAATGGTCTTAGTCTCTACTTTTGTTTTAACTTCTCTAAGGTCTATATGCTTCTAGTAAGCTGCCTTTATTACCTTATTGTCGGTAAATGCTTCGCCTATATTAAACTTATTATCTTTAATATCCGATCTATAAGCTAGTTTATTAGTTCCTCTAAACTTAGATAACAATGGCTCCTATAGCCAATAGCTTACGCCGTACTTGGCGTCCTTATAAATTTGGCATGCGTTGTTATAATAAAACGCGAAACTGTTAATTAAACATTCTTTTGTTCCTTATAGTGCACTATTATCCCTCTATATGTATGTGCCGTCTGCTATCCTGGTTCCCTTTACTGCGTAATTACTCTAACCACCTCTGTAGTCTCTAGTAAAATAACCTTGTTTTCCGCAATTTATATAAGCCCTATCTTTAAACCATTTTTCTTATTATGGAGTCCGCCTAAACGTCTTCTACTGCTAAGATCCCTAGTTTAGCCTCTGCTCCTAGGTCCTTTAATTACTAGATCCTTAACCTCTAGGTTTCTATAATTTCTTTTCCCACCTTTAGGTTTCTTTAGTACTACTTAGGTCTATTGGCTCTGCGCTATTCCATAGTTTTTAACTCTGTGTCTGTCATTGCGTACTCTACGCCTTATATAACTATGGAACTCTGTCTTGCCCTTTCTTAGCTTATTCCCTTTAATAGATCCTATTATTAATCTTTATTAACTGGTCTATTAGCTCTCTTAGAGTATCCGTATCTTCTATTAGGATAATTACGTCCTGGACTTTAGCCTTAAGTCCTTACTTATACTATACCATAAGCGCCCTGTTATTCCACTTAACCTATATAGCTAGTGTTTAAAACTGCGTTATATACTTAATTGCTAAAGTACGTTGTACTAAGTTCTAAAGTTTTCGTTCCGCTGTTGTGGTTGCTTTAGGGTCTCTAAATATTTGCATTAACTGTTCTGCGAATCCGTTCTAACTTGCAAATACATACCGTACGTCTAGGTTAGTAGTCGTTGCACCATTTACTTATATCTCTGTGAGGTAAGGCTTAAACCACTCTAAAGCTCTTCCTGTTAAGAATAGTCCTGCGTATACTACCTAATCTATAGGTGTTGCTAACTTCGCTCCTTCCTGTATAACCTTAAAATATATCTGCGTAAGAAACCCTTTAAGCTTTAACTTCTCTCCTAAGAACCGTTTAATTAAAGGTAACTTGACCTTTGCTGCTCTAATTCCATTAATGCGTTCTTTAAGTAGCCTGCTATTATCCTATAAGCGATTAACCATTTCCTATAACTAACCTTGCGTAACTACTTAAGAATCTGTATCTGCTATACTAGTGTCTCCTAACCCTAAGGTTGTGGCTGCCGTTGATGTTATCGTGACTAGTGCTTTAGGTAGCATGTTGTTTAATCTTATTCAATACTATAACCTTGGTAGTGAATGTGTAACGGAACCTTATAGCAGGAACTATGGTGGGTCCTATTATTAGGCTAGGTATATAGGTAAGAATAAATTAACAATATAATAACAATTGGTGGAGTAGTTGCCTAACAGATTAACTCTAATTATATTCTAAGATTTACTATAAAGAGAGAACTATCTGGGTAGGGACTGTGGTCCTTTAAATACACAACCATACGCCTAAGAAATCCCTTCGCTCCATAAGGTACGTGTGCTCTATATACTCTATACAGATTATACAGATTATACAGATTATACAGATCACATTATATAACCTTAGCTACCATTCCTCGTTATATGGTTCCACCGGATCTATCCTAGACCGTGCCTATATTAACTAACTAGCTTCCTCCGACTCTTCTCCAAGTAGTCGTAATATTGTACTTAAGCTGTCCGTAACACGGACAAGTAAGCAGAAGGGCTACTATCTATTAAAATTAAAATATAAGACGCTAAGATATTTATAAAAATGGTAGTATAAGAACCTAATAAATACTACTACCTTTTATAAAACTACCACCTAAAGCTTATATAAGCAAGATACATACTGCCTAAGATTGCAATATTATTCAAGACCTATAAGCTTATAAGGCGCTCGCTAATAATACGCGTTAAGAAACCGAAAATAACCTCTATATATCTAAACGCGATGTCTAACAGTTAAAGAAGGCTAAAATTATACTAATTGCTATAGTTACTAAAAAAGAGGGCATAATTAAATACCTATAATCTTAGTTTAATAAGCACATTTATAATAACGCTAGATACCTTTTTACTGTATATAATGCTACCTAAGTCTTTATACCTGTGACGGCGCGTCACCTAGTTAGGGGTTTGCTTCAGTCATTAACAAAATATCGGTAACTCGCTTAGAGCCGACCGTCGCGCATCACCCACCCTATCAAAACGATATACCCCCTATAACTTTACCAATATACCTTTATATTTTATAAATAGGGGCTCGATTTATAGCTCTAGTAAAGAGTTATAAAATAAGACCCTATTTATAAAATATAAAGGCATATTGGTAAAGTTATAGGGGGTATATCGTTTTGATAGGGTGGGTAATGCGCGACGGTCAGCTCTAAGCGAGTTACCGATATTTTGTCGATGACTGTATAAGATAGTGAATATTACCACAATACTAAAAATATATATAGAATACGTTTACTAGCGCTGTGGGCACTTATTTGCCTTATGCTTAAGTAAATAGCATACACTGCAACGTGGTGGCGCACACTGCTTTGTCCCACTTTAACCTTATACAGCAACCGTATTTTGCAACTCTTTTTGCGCCTAAATAAGATTTATCCCTTCCGCGACCGTAAGAGTACCGCCATTTACAATATATAACCTCTTTCCCTACCTCTTTGCCTTTTGTTTCTTATTTATAGCTCATAATTTAGTATTTTCGCTCGCTAAAAGTACAGCGCTATGTATTGCTATTTGGCAGCCTTTAAGAAGCTAATTTACCGCATAATCCATTAGCGACGGTGGGCTCTGCGTATGTCGCTTAAAGAGATCCCTAATTAACATAGCCTGATACTTAAAATATGTAGCATTTTATGGTGTTTAAGACTGCTACGGAGTCTCAGAAGGAGCTAGTAATGGCGGTAGTGTTTAGACCGTAATTTAAAGCCGAGAAAGGACCTATTCTAGGTTAAGTGGAATAAGTTTTATTGCCGTAAAGCCGCTACAGATATTATCTGCCGAAAGGGCCTTAATATGGGCTTGTTTATATATTAAAAGGAACTTAGGCTTATTAACATAGTTAATACTAAGCCTTGCGTTCTTAGTAACAAGGCGGCAGTACGTGGCCTTTAAAGGCAAAAAACAGCCAACATTAAGAGGCTAAAGGAGGTAAGATAAGTGCATAGGCATATAAAGGGTAATAATTAACCAACCTGTACAGAATTAGTCGAATTTAGGTGTTATATAGCTACTATAGCCGTTAAGGATTAAAAGTCTATACTTTCTAACCGTTTGGGGCGTTATAATCAAGTTAAATATATTCTAAATCCATTCCAAACTAATTTTATTTATTATCCAGCCATTTTTACTTAAGGTAATTGCCCAATCGCATAGGATCTTGTTGTTTTTATACTAGGTTAAGATATAAACTTTGCCAGTAAAGATAAGTAGCAGAGGAAGCGACCAGCTACGTGCATTAATGCTCTCAATTAATATTACCCACTTATGGTCGCCTAGCTGTATTATAATAGATCTACCACATTAGTCTAAGCTTATTACCACACGTATTGTTCCAATAAGGCCCATTATATAACCGACTTTATTAAAGTTATAGATATTATTAGGTATAATACTATACTTATGAATTACATTACCTATAAGCCGAAACTAGTCTTATAGCTTCTCCAGATCTTCGCATTAAGCCCTCTGGTAGTCATAGTTCTGCATATATTTTAACTTTAGCTAGGGTTGGCAGTTAACAAAGTTGCGAGGCTAGTTCTTTCTAATTAACGCTAATGGCAAGGCTACGCGCTTCTTAAGCAGTAATTTAGCCGCCTCGCATACGGCACAAATTCTAAGTAGGTAGCCGCGTTCATTTATTAAGAGGATCCATTATATAAGAGCTTGCTCCTCAGTTTTGGTAAGCTTATAGTTGTTAGCGCGAAGTTTAACGCGTGTGGCGCGTCCTTATGCGCGGTAGGCAAGGGTGGAATTTGGCACATTATAAAGCCGTAAGCCAGCTCGGCCGCTTAAAAGATGGCCCTTATAAAGGGCCTAAAGTGCAAGGACTATACAGCCCTCTTGACGGACCTTTTAAACGCGTGTTTGGGGAGGCATTTGTTGGAAAGGTAAAAGGAGCAACGCGCGTGTCCCGCTCGCTTGTAAAGTACGTTAGGACTAATTAATCGTATTTTAATTATAAACCGTATAGCCAAATCCCTAAAAGCCCTCTATAATTAAGCTATGGAAGGTAACCCTAATTTAGAAATAGAAGATGGACTGTTTTATTACTAAGATTAGCTTATAGTTCTAGATATCGATAACCTATAAACTAAGTCAATTTATAAAGCTTACTATTAAGTCTCTATAGCGTACCCTAGTTAAGATAAAACCCACTAACTACTAGCGCATTATTACTATTAGTAAGGACTTCTATCTAATATAGAATAATTTACTAGAAATTGTTATACTTATAAATATATAGATACCCCTATGGACCGAACTCCTAGATAGCTATAACTACTACTAGTTCCTAAACACCGGTAGCAACATATTATAATAGACTTTAAATTATTCCTAAAGGATAAACACGGCTATAATATGGCCTTTATAGTAGTTAACTTACTAAGTAAGTAAGCTATTTCCCTCCCTTACTTTAAGACTATAACTATAAAGGATATAGCCTATATATATATTAATAACATCTACTGGATCTATGGCGCTTCTAAGTTAATTATCTCTAACCGTAAATCCTAATTTATATTAGACTTCTAGGACAAATTCTACCATATCCTTAAAATTTAGATTAAGCTCTTTACTATATTTTACCCTTAGACTAACGGCTAAACCAAGATTATAAACTAGTACCTTAACTAGCAACTTCGCCCCTTTATTAACTACTAGTAGAATAACTAGTTAGAACTGCTGCCTATAATAGACCACGCATAGCTTACGCTCCTTTATAATAGTATAGGAATGTCGCTATTTAAGTTACTCTATAGATATAAGCTACGAATATTCTTTAATTGGGATAGACCTATAGGACCTATAACAGCCCATAAACGCCTTAACTATAAAAAGGCCTAGATATTTATAAAGAGAATACAAAGCCTAGGAGACTACTTAAGCAATTATAAAAAGGGCATAAGAGAAGAAAGAGGCCGATGTAAATTAATACCATTGCGAGGTAGACTTCTAAGTAGGAGATAAGATATAGGCGTTAACAAAGAACTAAAAGACATAGAGGCCGAGCCGCAAGCTAGAACACTAAATAGCTAGCCCTTATAAGATTCTTAAGAAAGTAGGACACTCTTTTAAGGTTAAGCTACTAAAGTTAATAAAGACCTACCCTGTCTTCTCTTTAGACCGACTATAAAAGGCCGCGGATAACCTATTGCCTAGATAGTATAACGACCCCCTACCGCTAATTTAGATTATAGAGGATAAGGAATAAGAAGTTAAGAAGATTTTAGCAGTTAAGAAGGACCGTAGTACCTTAAAATACTATGTAAGCTAGGTAGGTTATAATAAAGATCTAGAATGGTACCCCGCATTTAATTTTAAGTACTCTCTTTATAAGCTACAAGATTTCTACCTAGCCCGCCTAGACCTTCCTAGACCACCATATAAACTAAATAACTCGATTAAATGTTAAAAGGAAGGATTAGATAACTATAATAATTTAAATAATAATAAGGAACTTAGACAAAGCCTAAGGGCAGGCTTTTTTAGAAGGGGGGGATAATATAATAGTGCTAGAGCTTATTACCTACTGCTTTGCCGTTTTCTAGGCAATCTACTAAATTCTACTATATTCTGCCAGTACTACTTATAGAGCTAACTAATTAGGATTTTCTATCTCTGGGATAGAAAATCGCTATTAGCTCGTTTACTACTAGCATCTTAGCAACCCCTTTATATCTTGCCAGTCTTTAACAGTCTTCTTCTCCTCCTTAGTTTAGTATTCTTATATAATAGCAATCTATAAGCTTTGGTTTAGAAGCATTTATAAGAGCCTATTACAGCAGCTATTATAAACTTTCCATATAGTAACTTGGCTCCACTTTATATATCTAGTAAAGCGTTAGATGTAAAACACATATTATAAAGGCTTACTATTACCGCCATTAAATACGTATATATATATATTCTATTATGGCTATATACCATTTAGGGTATAACTATTAAATATAAGTGTCTAGATAACGTGGCTTGGCCACCCTCCTTGCTAATAAGAGCGAGTTTAAAGTATTTTATACTTTAACTACCAGCTATAAATACCGCTAATTATACTACTGCCAAACCCATCCTATATTAAGTTAAAGTGCGGGCGTTGTTAGAAAGTAGCCCTATAGCCGAGTGCATAGCAAAACCACTTATTACCTTAGCAAGCTTAAATATAACAAAAGTACTATAGTAGGGGATATATAGGTGTAAGTTTATACTTATATAAATATTCTAAAGACTTACACCATATATTATATAGGCTATATATATTGCGTACATATATAGGGAGGCACTAGAGCTGTACTCTAAATTAGTAGATTTTTATATTTTGCTCACTTATTAAGTGTTAACAGTCTTACTTCTTTTAGTACCTATATAACGGGTATAATAGATATATATAATACCAGGCTATAGATAACGTTAACATAGGTAAATACTTTATATAACTTAGCTGTTTAAGCCTTATACTAACACTTATTAATTCTAGTTGGCCTAGCCAGTACTAAAGCCCACTTTTAGCTTTATGCTAGTGGCAGCCTCGCATCTATGCAAAAGAAAATTGAGAAAGACTTACTAGTTTTCTTAGGATATACCTAAAAAGCTACTAAATATAAACATATTAGGCTAAAAGCGAAATAATTAAAATAGTTAACAGCGTTTTATATACAGTTGTTCTTATACTAACGCGGGATATAGTATATAGAAAATTAAGGCACACTTTATAAGGCCTCCGTCTTTATTAAATGCCGTACTAAATATATTTAGTGCCTTATAGGATATAATTGCGGAAAGAGGTTTTATAGGAAGCCAATATATAGCTAAATATATAGGACTAATTACCTTAATATAAAGCCAACAAAGCTAAATGTTTTAAAGCCTTAACTAGCCAATTGTTTATTTAATCTAGTCCCAATTTAAGAAATAATTAAACTTATAAACCCATTTCATTTACTACTTTAGTACTTACGGCTTGATATATCTTGTACGTACCTATTATTTTATAGGTTGTAGTTATACGGATTAGAATATCTAAGAGGAAACAAATAGCTATAGCGGGCAATATATGGGTAATAATGCTATAATATACGATCCTAGGAAGCAAGACACCCCCCTAAGCAAGACATACGCGTTTATATACGCTCTTCTTCCCTGCCAAATTATACCCAAATATAAAATTCCTTATACAAATTAAGATGTCCTATTCTAAATTAAGTTCTTATAAAGCTAAAATCTCTATATAAAAAGCTATACAAGACATTAGATTAGGCGTTAAGCCGTTAATTCGCAAAGCCTCTAACGTTCGCGTATTACCTCCCTCTACCATTGCCCATCGCCATACTGGGCGTCTCCTTAGACACCTAGCCTATAAAACCCTGCTGCATTCTTATTAGAACGATTAAATTATTAAATAGATATATAAATATTAGTTCTAGGGCTTTCTAATAAGAGTTAATATACTTCCTATAATTGTAAACTCTTTCTTAGCATAAGGTAAAGTTATAGGTAAATATTAGGGGGAGAGATTTATACAATACTATAAGCTCCATACTATTATAAGTCGTTAATTAGATTGCTAAAGGGCCTAGAATAATAATCCGGTTATTATTTACGATTTATTTAAAGTTCTTTTAAAGCGTATAGGACAAATTTGGCGTATGCATAAACACATTAAATCCTTGGCGCCCGAATCTCCAAAAAAACACGCCAAAAAACCAGAGATTTTAACACCTGCCATTATTCGGATTATACACCCAATATACACGTAAGGCTTAAGTTTATATGCAAAATAGAGTTTATATACTAACTTTTAGTATTCTTTTAGTAATGGATTAAGTTCCTATATGCGTCCCACGCTCTTAACACGGTCTCTCTCCTTTAGTACAAGCACAAATAGTTTAATACTCTCTTCCCGGCTAGCGGCTGAGTATTATTACTAAGGAATGTAGAGTATATACTTAGATAGTATATAATATATAGAACAATATAGCCAGATACGAGAGCGTTATAAAGCCTTTATATTTACTCCTTGGGCAACCCCCTAAGCTGCTAGTAGTAGACATAAATACTATATTAGAGTGGCTACTATATAAGGGCTAGAGACAATAAGTAGAGATTATATATTGGCTTGCCTTTAAGTGAGGAGTCCTTATAAACCAGTTAACAGTATTATAAATGTTATAAAAGCAAGGATAAAGTAGATAGATTATATACTATATATCTCTTACACGTAATAAGATACTTTATAAAGGCTAGTAACAGAATATATATTAATTTACTATAGATAACTTAGTATTTCTAAATAAGTCTATTTTTAATAAGAAGACTAGCTGGTGCCACTAAGGATAGGGCCTAATTAATAAAGAAATTTAATATAAGGCTAATATATAAAGAGGGCCTATATAGAGTATCTGCGCTATAATAGGTCTTAACAGTTACCTACCTTATATAGGTGTTTAAGAAGGATACTTTAAAAGGGAGGAGTTTCTTTATTAGCTATCTAATAACCTATTACTAGCGCTAGCAGAGAAGTATAGCCATTGTACACTGGTTATAATATTTAATAATAACTTAGTATACGTTAATTGGCAGGTTATTAGGATTATTAAAGGGGTAGGCCATTTAATACGCTTCTTACCGCTATACTTACCTAACTTTAATCCTATTAAGTTAACCTTTTCTATCTTTAAAGCCTAGATAAAATATTACTATTATTTTATACAGTTAGCCTACCTAATATTTAGTTACTTTCTATAAGCGGCAATTATATAGAGTAGGTGTAATTAATTTATAAGGGTATATTTTTGTTATATAGTAAACGGCCTCTATATAAAATATAAAGAGTTAGATTAGGTGTATAAACAGCTAGCCGCCTTTAAGAGAGGTAAACTTAATATTATAGGAGTAGAGGGGCCTACTAATAAGAGAGTTAGTAAGGAGTTAAGTATCTAGGAGCTATAATTAGTTATCTTTAAGTAACCCCTCCTAATAGAGCTGCAGTAGCTTGCTATTTATAATATATAGGCTTAAAAGCAGACAACTCCTTCCTAAATTCTTACGTTAATTTATTACTTATACCTAGCTAAATAGTAAGTTAATATAGCCTTAATAAGCCATCCTCTATCTGCTTAAGATCTTTAATCTTCTAGTCCTGTTCCTTAGTAATATCCTTTACCTACTGCTACTTTAACTTCCGCCGCGGATCTTATACTAACCCTATCTTCTAATTAAAGAACCTTTATATAATATCTGCCTTATCCTCTTTAAATAAATATAGTTAAATAATAGGGCTTAAACCCATAACCTGCTGCAGTGGTAGAGTGCCTACTAAAGGCTATATACTTATAGGTAGGGCAAGTGGTGTATATATAGGGTATAGCAGCTACTATTAAAGCTATTAAGAGTATATAGGAGGCTAGGTAGAAGGCTAAAGAGAAGGTTAAGGGGGTAGAATACCTAGTAGTGCGTATAAAAGAGGGTGCTGTATATAAGGACCCGGTTAATACTGGTATATAAATATCTATAACTATAGCTCTTAGTCCTATTACTACTTATAAGCCTCCTAACTCTTCTATATAGAGCTTATACTATCTATTATTATCTACTAGGCAGCCATTTTAAACTACATCTTTTGCATATCTATTATTTACTATATTGCGCTCTTTGTTTCTTATACAGTAGTAGCCTTATTTAATAGTTAAGAAGCTCTTATAATAGGGCCGTTTAATCTAAAAATTACATAGACCTTAGAAGAAGGACTATATTATATTGCCTTGCTATAGGTTATAGTAATTAACTAAGCCTTATATTTACTAACACTAACTCTATAGTGTTAGTTATTATATAGGTCTATAAAGCAGACACCTTTACAATTATTATACTACTTAGAAGTATACTGCCACTGGTTATAGAGCTCCTTTGAATAGTCGCCTATATATTATAAGCATTCTATATATATAGTATTCTAATTCTTAAGTCTACTTATATAAGTTTTATGCTTTAAGGGCGTTGTATCTATAGGTAGTATATCCTTACTAGGTATATCCTTATTTAATAATACTACTTTCTTTTTTACTTAATAGGTACTATACTGTATCTATAGCTTAAATATACCCTATGAAATTTTATACTAGAACCGTAACGCGTATTAGTAATATATAGCTTTAAGGTTAGCAGCTTCCTCCTCACTAAAAGTATTAAGATATTAAGTATACCTGGATCTACGCCCACTAAGCGTTTTAAGAATAGCAACGTATTTATTAATAGTATAGTTCTTATTATCTAGGACGCGATCTGCCTTAGTATAAAGAACAAGCTCATATTTAAAAGGTTAAACTAAAGGAGTAGTATTAAGTATAGAGTTTTAGTGTAAACTAGCTAATTATTAATATAGATCTTTAGAATAATCTATAGAGGATTATCTAGTATAGAGGCCAGCTTACTACCCTTATCTAATTTAGAAGTAAAAGGCTTCTAATAAACAGTAGTCTTACATTAATTCTTAGCTAGCCTCTTTTACTATTTCTACTAATTACTAGCTTTAGAAGAGTAGCTGCTTCTAGCAGGGGATTATTATCTTTAAAGTCTATTATCTCCTAATCCTCCTTTAAGTATCCATATGGCTCCTCCTAAAGCTCCTCCTAAAGCTCCTCCTCTAGCTCCTTCTCTAGCTCCTCCTTTAACTCCTCTACTTCCCTACCATCTATATTGCCTTACTGCTTAAACTAAACTTATATAGACTTCTGCTTTAGGGGCTTAAGCGCTAGCCTTAGAGTAGGCTTTATAGTGGTCTTTATAGGAGGTTTTATAGCAGACTTAGAAGAACTTGCAGTAGGCTTTACGGTTGGCTTTATAGTCGGCTTCGCGGTTAGCTTTATAGTAGGCTTTATAGTTAGCTTTACAGTAGGCTTTACGGTAGGCTTTACAGTAGGCTTTTTAGTAGACTTTATAGTAGACTTTAAGGTAGAGGATTTACCCCATTTCCTTATATCAGCGGCTAGAATATTAGCGCAAGTGCAAGGTAACACTAAAATACCAAGAATTAGTATATAAAATAAGTTCTCATATAAAAAAAGAGCTTCACTAACTTTTTAATCCGAATAATGGCAGGTGTTGAAATCTCTGGTTTTTTAGCGTGTTTTTTTTTTTGGAGATTCGGGCGCCAAGGATTCAATGTGTTTATGCATACGCCAAATACTTAATTAAACACTCTAAATTTATGCACAACTTTAATAAAAAAGGGATTATACTAGGCCTCGTAGTATTAGCCTAAGTAATTGTAGATAGTAAGACTAGTAGGGAGAGGTTAAAGAATTGGACTGTTCTATAACTAGAAACATAAGAGCTAGTCTTTATAATAGAGACAATTGGCGCCAATAGCTCTTACCTACCTCCATTTATAATTTGGAAAGGGCAATAATAATAAAAGACTTAATATTAAATTACTAAGTAGGATAAATGTCTTTACGGGTATACCTATACAACCTTAACAAACGGCTGGATGGACGACTTGCTAGGCCTACGTTATATTAAACACTCTAATATATACACGTAATATCTTATAGAGGATAATAAGGGCGACATTTAAAGCTATTGTATGCTTATAATAGATAATTACTTATACCACATTACTTAGCAGTTTATTAAGTATGTACTATTAAATATAATTATTCTAGTTACTCTTATACTTTATTTAATGTATAAGCTTTAGCCACTAGATATAGGCTGTTTTGGACCTCTTTAGTACTACTATAGCGTAGAGGTAAATAACTTCTCTTACTATAGCCACGCAGGAGTTAATAAGGAATATTTTATAAAGCTTTATCTAGTGGCGCGCGTTAAAGCGTTTACCTATAAGAATGTTTACAATGCCTAGAAAGCTACCAGTCTTCTTTTATACAATCCTACTACTGTTTTAAAGACCCTACTATATATAGAAACTTCTACAGGCTTAAAAACAAATTAGCTAATTATAAATATTAATTCCTAAACGCTAAAGACACCTTAATTAATATAAGACCTTAAATTTCTATGCAATTAGATCGCTAAGTTAACAACTAAACAACTAGACGGTATGCTTAAAACCCCTATTCTATAACACGTAGAAAAGCTATTTAAAGCTGCTATAGGCTTTGCCACTAATGCGTATATATAAAGAGAGGAGAATAAGAAGTTTTAAAGGTTTAAAATAGATAAGAAAAGTAGCAGGAGACTTTTAAGTAAAGGTAGAGTCCTTACCTAGGAAGACGTTAATTAATTAAAGGTAGAGGATCTAGCAAAATAGGAGCTTGCTACTTAAAGGTTGACTTAAAAAGAGTATAAGAAAGGTACTTTTCTACTAGAGCTTAATATTACTTTATATTCTAGAGCCGTATTAAACCCTAGTAAATATAATTAGGACTAGGCAATATTTATATATATCTTTTAGTGTAATCCTTAGCCTATAAAGGAATTTAGTAGTAAGTTAATCTAGAAGGGAGGCTTAGAGGAGTATAGTAATAAGCTATTTAATTGGTTAACGTTAGGGGCAAAATTACGCCCATAACGTACTCGGAAACTTTTAAGCCGTTTTCTTTTATAATAAGAAGCGTAATCGCTTTAATTTGGACTATTTAGATTTAATATAGAGGTGTTGTTGATTTTATTATTAATACAAATGCATCTAGGGGTATATGTCTTGCTTAGGGGGATGTCTCGCTTTCTAGAGTCGCACGTTATAGACTAAAGGAACTCTAAATTAAATAAGGAGCTATTATAAATATACTTACCCTACTTTAGAGTTGTAAGACCTCCTTAAACACGCTTATGGCTTTAACTATTGCACATATAACACCATCTACTATATTGCCCCCAATTCGCGTCCTTATTATCACTTAGCCCGCTCTACTTAACTTTTATTAATTAAATATTAATTACACTGACATAGAGTTAATCTATATATTCTCTAAGCAACCAAATAGTAAAAGATACGCAATAAGGAAGCTCAAGATAGACAGTTTCCTCAATATAGTTAAACAACAACTTTAAGACCTAGAAGAAATCCACCCAATACCAAACAAGCGAGGCTCATTGGCCACCCCTAAGGAAATTAACTAAAGACTAGAAAGGATCCAGGCAGCAATTAAAAACGGGCTAAAAGAGCACTGCCCAGTCTTAAAATCAGGCCCCTATACGCGACACGCATAGTCCATACAATACGCGGTTCTTATTACCAGCCAATAATAAGCAAGAAGGAAATATATAAGCAGCCACAACCCTAAAGACGAGAGATAATATAAAGACACAAGAAACCAGTTAAAGAATACCCTAAAAAAAGAAGTAAGGAATAACTAGAGACGGTTTATAAACAAGCATACCTTTAACCTAAGCCTCCCCCATAATAAGGGCCTTTAGGCTATAGCGAAATAGGTAAAGAAAAAGGTAGGGCGCCTAGTAGAAGACCTATACCTACCGCCCCTATAAAGAGTAGGGGAATTATAGACCACTAATAATAACAATAAGAAGGCAAAGATCCTTATAAAAAGGTTCTTCCCCTAACCAGCTCTAGCTAACCTTAGTAACATTACGGGTAAAACACTAGTAACTCGCCTATAGGTCAACAGCAATATAATAATAAAGGAAATGGCTAAAACTATTGGCCGCCTTTCTAATAATATAGCACTAGGACTAGATAGGATTCTAAATAAGGCTTTAAAGACCTATAAACCACTTATAACACCTTAGCTTATAGACGTAGCCAGAGCATACTTTACTATAGGCTACTACCCACAACTCGGCAGAGCTATAACGACGGTTATTCTTTAAAAAGAAGGCAAAGTAGATTACTTAACCCCAGGAAGCTACCGCCCTATTGCCTTAGAAAACACCCTTAATAAGATCCTAGAAAGGGTAATAGCGGACCATATAGCAGACATAGCTAAGGAACACGCCCTATTACTATAAAGCCAAATAGGGGCAAGAAAGAACCGCTTAACACTATTAGCACTTACGCTACTTACTACCACTATTAAGTCTGCATAGGCGATGCGAAGGGACTTTATAGTATTAATGCTTAGCCTAGATGTTAGCAGTGCCTATATAACAATATACCTTATAAGCACCTCCTATATATCCTTAGGGCAAAGGGCTTCCTAAAATAGATTATATAGTTTATCTAAGGGTTTACAGGCCAGAAAGAAACATTACTAGTCTTTAGCGGATATTAGAGCCCCCCTATTATAGTTATAATAGGAATACTACAAGAATTACCCCTCTCGCCTATACTCTTCCTTTTCTTTATAAGCAACCTACTTAACTCCTTTAAGGAAGGGGCGACCTAGGGAATAGGTTTTGTTAACAATATAAACCTAATTATATACGGGCCAACAGCCGCAGAGAATTATAAAACACTAGAGAAAGCCTATAATACCTATATAGAATAGGCAAGACGATATAGAGTCCAATTCTTACCAGAGAAATACCAGCTAATCCACTTTATAAGAAAACGCAACCAATCTATAGATCTCTAGCATATAATCCATATTTAAGGCTTTGGGGGTTAACTAGTTTAGGGCCTAAGGGTACTAGGAGTATGGGTGGACAGTAAGCTCTAGTAGAGCGTATATGCGGCATAAGCGGCCTATAAGGGCTAAGTATAGTATATTACATTATCCAGGATTGTTAATTCCATATAGGGTCTATACTTCTAGAGGTTACGTCTACTATATACAGCAGTTATCCAGCTAACTATAACGTATAAATCTAGTATTTGGGCCATTAGAGAAACTGATAAACTAATAGGCTATATATAGACGAAGAGGAAATTTCGCCTATATAAAAACGGCTGCCATCCCTAAATACTAACGCCCGTTTTAATTTACGCCCTATACCAGATACAAGCTTCTATTAAACTCCGCTTTATATAAGCTAGGCATATCGAGAGATTCTTTAATTAACGTCTAATACGGATCCTATCTAGCCCACGCAGACTACTCCGTCATAGGGGGAAAACTTATAATTTATAGGAAGAAAACCCTGCAGTTGGGTTGGGGGAGGAAAAACCCTATAAGCCACCTCAGTAGGATAAAAAACCCTAATTTGCTATGTCCGTCCGTAGCAGTGGCCCTGCGGGCCTACGGCCACGTCCTGTCCTCCTTAGATGTTCGAACTCCTTAGGAACCACTACTTCCTTCCTTAGCTTATCCAGAGCTGGGGTTCACTACGTCCCAGCTAGGCCTTGCTAATTAATTACTATGCGCCTTGTGTTCCATATCTTAACCATCCCCTATATGCTATCTCTTATTAACCGTTACCATATACGCCGTGCCTCCCCCCCTAAGGCCTATTAAAGGCGTAAGGGGGATTTATCCGTTCTACTATCCTAATACCGAAAGACAAAAGCGGGATATATATGTGTGTGTACCCGGGTATCTTTTGTGCCTAGGCCCTAGTCACTAGGCCCTCTCTAAGGGCACTACTCCGTTAAGAGTAGACAAGGAAAACCATGCGGGGTTATCTAGCTAACAGTTTTAGTAGTATTACGGCAGTATGGTAAGTGACCGTATACTCCGTGGGCGATCGCCCTAGGGGTTAGGAGGGGCCGTATATTTGCTTATTTGTTTACTTACGCTCGTCCGTTTATTAATATAAGGTTATTAATACTTTCTATTGGGGGTCAGGGGATATTATCAAATGCTGTTTATCTATGTTGGATTATATAGGTGCCTTAGGTAGGAGAATAGTGTAGTAGTTAAATTATAAAGGGCTAACAGTAGTAGTTTTTGAGATCTCACCATCTAAAAAAAATTTCACCACTGCTTATAATGCTTATAACTACCACTAGGTCCTATTCGCACGCTATATAACGTCTCTACATTGGCTCTAAGTCTAAACTTTAAAGACCTAGGTTTGTAGCCGTCACCACATATAGGTACAGAGTCCGTTTTTAACGGCCTAAGCTAGGTATATAAGCTAGATCTGAATATTATAAAAGAGCCCCTATAGTAGAGTATTAATTATTGGTTTGTTATAGGGCGAGCTATATACAAGTATAGCTACTATAAGGCCCTATACTAGCTAAAGGAGAGAAAAATTAACTCCATAAAGAAAAACCCCCATTTTTCTAAATACGCTAACAGTATTATATATATTCCCACGTAGGCAAACTACCTACGCGATCTCTAGCAGCTACTAATAGAATTAGAAGGCGTAAATATGCGCATATAGCAGACGCCTAGATTAGAAGAATTCTATAAATCCATCCGCTACTATAATAATTCCTTTATATTCTATTCCCTTAGCGTTTTAATTAATAAGTGGCTCGCGTAGCAGCTTTAAGGTATCTATACCTTCTAAGCCTATAGGCAGCTATACTACCAGATTAGATCTTTATATCCTTACGCTAGCTATAGCCCTTTGTTTGCGTTACTATATATATTTAATAAAGAGGATAAGTAACTTAAGCGCCATAGCTAGGTATTTAAAAATCTAAATAGGGCGGTTCTTAGGATAATTTAGGAGGTTCTATATAATAGTAATTCTTTTATATAGTATCTATAGATAAATATATAGCGTATCTAAAATAATAGAAGCGTAAGTCTTTCTATTAGTATCCTAGAAGCTATAGGTACTAACCCCTGCATATATAATCGCCCTACTATAACTAAGTTACTACTCTTATCCCTACCTCTGTATAAGCTATATAAGGCATTTACTAAATCGTACTATAGAATAAAGAGAAAGGCTTAAAGTTTATTAACAAGCAGCTGCCTATCTATCTCCCCCTCCGCTACCCTCTACTCTATCTATATAGTAAGCTTAGCTAGCGGATTAACTACCCCCTTATAAATAGGGCGTAGGTGTCGCAGAATTATATAATAGATATTAATACTACTACGGAGGAGGACTCTAAGGCTAATAAGGCTAATGCTATATATTAGAGCCGTAATGGATCTAAACTCGTCTCGTAATAGTAGTAGTAGATATATTACCTATAGCTCTAGTACTCCCTTTACCCTTAGCTTTTGCTAAAAGGCTACTATATAAAATTACATTAGATGCGTACGCCTTAATCGCCAGTACCTATCTCTAGTAGCTACGCTATAACTAAAAAAAGCTATAGATCGTATAATATACAGGTATACTTAACGCGCTCTACGTTAACGATTAGGCTATAAGAAGTAATATTAGCTAGAATATTATGCTTCCCGCATCTTATATTGGCTCCCCGCGCTAGATATATAATGCTTATCTTAACGCTATAGCACTTATACAGTATTACGGCCCCCCTAACTAATTTATTACCTTTATATATAACCTACGCTAGTAGAAGATTTTGGCGGAGCTAAAAGCGGGTTAGAGTACGAGATTAAGTAGATAATATCTTTTAGATTAAGCTAAAACAGCTATAGCATAAAATTTTATAGTCCCGCGTGCTAAATAATACTACTATAATTTACTAAACTATTAAGTTCTAGAAGCGCGAGCTCCTTTACGTATATATACTAGTAATTATAAAGCCTAGCTTACGGCTAGTAACTATAGAGGATATCGACCTAGTTATTTAGACGGATATTCTAGATCTAGTAACGGAGCCGCTCTTATATAATATCGTTACCCATAATATACTATAGGAGTTAAAGGCATAGAGGCTATCTTAGGCAAGAGAAACCTAGGCTGTAGCATAGTTAATGCTATAGGGGGTAAATACCTAAGGGCTCCAAGAAGGCCTAATAAAGGCAGAAAATATAATAGCAACACTTCTAAAAATAGGAATAATAGGACTAAAAGATTGGCTCTACTGGGTAGGTATCCTAGTAGGTAGCCTAAGATGCGAATATAGCTGGCTAAGACAGACACCAAAATACGTAATACTATTATGCCCCCTACGCATAGACTGAGAAGTAATGCTCTTAGTAGCTGGCATAGAGAACTATAATACACTGCTCTTAACATAAAAAGGCCTTAAGGTGGTTACCTAGTGGCTTATTAGCCAAAATGTACTAGACCAGTTCTGGGTTGTAAAGGAAATAGTAATAAAAGGCAAAGGGGCAAGTACTAGGTGCCCGCTAATGACTCTATAGTAGTAGAGTTAAGTTTATGATACTAGCGCGTCTGTAGGCTTGTTACAGCAGCAGTGGTTCCCAAGGAGGTTAAAAAGTAAGGTAGTAGAGCATGTAACAGTGCAAGTGTGGGAGAATTGAGTGAGCGACTTTCTTCTAAATCTATGGAAATCAAGTGAACTAAATACATGAAAGTAGACCCGGAACTCCGTAGTCTATGACTTAATATTTGACTGTATCCGAGACATATGAGGGTAGTGTCGATCCTGTCTCGGAGCCTCTCAGGCGACGATCTTGTGTCTCAGCGTAGTGCTAGTGAACTGTTACACACCCCCCTAGATTTAACGGTGTAGTCAAAGCTATAGAAAATAAATAAAGATAGAGAGATAGGGTGATGCTCAAGAGTCTTTGTTTGATGATGTAGCAATTTAATGTTGAATATCCACCAAATTTAATTGCTTTATCTATGCCTCGTGCCTTTGACGGGGTAGGATCTTAGTAAGACCATCAGCAGGCATCTTATCTATAGGGACCCATTATACGTCAATCTTTTTGTCTTGGACTTCCTGTCTAAGCCAGTGCTGATGGATGTCAATATGTTGTAGCTTGGTGTTAAGCTTTGGTGTATTCTGTCTTAGGAGTTGTATAGTTTGCATATTGTTGCATAGTAGGGTAAAATCGCGTTCTAAATTAAGACCGATTGCCTTAAAGAAACGCTGCCACTAGATGATTTTAATAGTAGCTATAGACAGGGAGAGAAGCTCCGCTTTGGTAGTCAAACAAGTTACTAATCTTTGTAGGGTTGCCTTCCAATCAATTAGTCCTCTAAATAGTATAAAAAGGTATCCTTGAGAGCTCCATCTGGTGTCTTTATGGTCCGCAAATGCTGCGTTGGATGCTCTGTAAAAGGTAATGTCTTCTTCTTTAGGGTTTCTAAAATAGATGTATGCTCCAAATACTTCGCCAGAGTATTTAATAGCTGTAGATTTTGTTCTAAGGCAATAGGCAATGGCTTGATTTAATGCATTAAGGTACTTTTAATTTGGATTAGTAAGAAATATGGCTAGCTTTAAATGCGTCTTTGTAATATTAGGTCTTTTAAATATAGCAAGGTGCGTAAGAGAACCAACTTATTGCTAATAGGCTAGTGTTCTTTAAGGGTTTATCTGCTGGTCAGACGGAATTAGTTTATTAGGTAGTGGTGTTTTAGGAAACCTTTTTGGTTTGATCTTAAACTAACTGGCTATCTTTTTAATATAGGAATCTTGGTAGAGCCAGAGCTTTCTGCTTATACAATCTTGTTTAATTTAAATTCCTAGGAACCATTATAGGTCTCCTAGTACACAGATCTTGTATTAATATAGAAGTTTAGCTTCAAATTCTTCTAGTCTTTAAAGGTCCTTTTTAGCAAATAGAATGGCAATATCGTCTATGTAAAAGAAGACAATAAGTCATCTATTAGTGTAAAGGCAGTTTGTACCTGGGATAGGCTTTAACCCAAATTTGGCCAGTGTATTTGTAAGCTCTTTATACTAAAGTAGTGGTGAAACCTTTAATCCGTATAGCGCTATAAGTAGCTTTAGGATATATCCGTTTTGATTAAAGCCTTCTAGGTAGTAATAGTAGACTAGCTTATCTAGTCTTATATTTATAAATGCGTTTACAGCGTTATACTATTAAATCTCCAAATTAAATGCGGCTGCTATAGCCATAAGGGCACAGAATATTTAAGCAGCTAGGGTTGCTACATAGGTCTCTTCCTTAGTAATCTGTAGGTCTCCTTAGACACACAGTTAAGCCTTTAGCTTTTATAGGTAGCCGTCGCTATTAAACTTGTATTTAAAGACCTATTTTAGCGGAAGGATCTGGTTATTAGTTGCTTCTTCCTTTAGGACAGTCTTAAATATCCCTCAGCGTTTTAGGTTGTTGTATTCTTTTTCCATAGCCTTTTAAAAGCTGGTAGTTAAAGGGTGCTTTCTTAGCTCTTTAAGGTTCCTTAGTTTAGGAGGAAGATTATCTCTATGCAGGGAGGATCTAGTTCGGTTAATGTCCTTTACTAGTCCTATAGTAAAGCCAGCGTAGTAACCAAATAGGGTAGGTATATTGGCTAGTGCTGCTGCGTATGCTTAATATTGAATTTATTTGGAACCTTCTGGTAGGATAAGGTCGGCAGAAGGATCGGTCAAGACCTCGTTAGCTTGTGGAGCTATATTTAACGGTTCTAGTGAACTGCTTGGCTGGGTAGAACCTGTTTTAATTATATCCAAGATATCGTCTTAAAGTCCTTTTAGTATGGTGTTTATTTCTAGCAGATCCGGAGATATTATTCTGCTAGGTGTTAGTAGCTGTTTGATGTCCTTTGTAGGAAGCTCTGCTAAGTTATTTAATGTAGTCGTTTGATCTGCATTTGAGGTAGGTCTATATAGGATAGATTTATTCTTAGATTTGTCCTTATGGAGAGGTTCTAGTAGATTAATTGCCTAGATGGTGTCTTCTAATGCTTCCCTAAGTAGGTAATTAATGTTTTAACCCTTAGGGTTATAGAATAAGGTCTTATTAAATATAACGTCTCTAGTTTAAATGACTTTGTAAAGGCTTGGAATCCAAATTTGATAGATATTTGTTAAATTATAGCCGACTAGGTGTCCAATTAATGCATAAGGAGCTAGCTTGTCTCCTTTTCTAACCTGTTTATTTAGTGTATAGGTCTTGCAACTGTATTTATGCATATAGGTAAGTAATAGTAGTTTGCCGTAGGCGACCTTATACGGAGTTTTCCACCCTAGTTATTTATTTGGTGTTTAATTAAGTGCATAGCCAGCAGTAAGAAAGGCTTCTGGTCCTAAAGATAGGGATAAGAATACTTCCAGCTGTATAGACCTTAATTGTTCCATAAGGGTTCTTCCTAATTATTTAGTTCCGCTATTTTATTCTTTGGTATACGGTGCTCGGCATTTAAAGGTAATGCCTTTATCTGCATACTGTATCTAGGGTATCTTCCATTTGTCTAAATGCTTGTTTGTTATTACTCTAGAAGAAGACAACGTCTTAGTAGAATTATATCTTAATTAAGCAGTAAGTCTTATAAATAGTAGGTAGGATAGTAGCTTTGTCCCTATTCTTAGAGGTAAACATAAAGTTAAATTTAGAATATGTGTAATAGAAATGCATAATATATCTATTGCTGTTATACCCTGGTACTCCAAGGTAGATAATATTAAATGCTAGCCGTTTAAATGGTTAAGTGGCTGGAAATTCATGTTCTTATCTTTAAGAGATCTGCTATATGTGCTTTGCTAGTAAGCAAACTTTATATTTAATTTTAAGCGGTGCTTATTTATTGGTTTTAAATTTGGTTAGCTCTGCGCCAATAACGTACTTAGAAAGCTATGTAATAGTATTAGGTCCTGTATGGCTAAGTATCTTATACCATCTTATAGCTATAGCTTTGATTGGTTTATAGGCCATTTAACTTGGCTAAAATCTTCCTATTAAGAAGGTTAATTAAGTTAAATCTAGGGTACTTATAGGCTCTTTGTGCATTAGTGCCTAGTGGCCCCCTAGTTGTTTTGTATAGCATACTATTTTGCCAGTTGCTAGATGGTATAGTAAGTTTCATCCTAAGTTAAAATGGATATCGTTATTAGTAGCTCTTAAGAGTGCTATAATATTTATAAAAAAAGGTAGGTGTAAGTGCTATATGGGATAGCTTTATTTTTGACTTCCTAGTAGGTATATTAATAGTAATGGTTACTATTCCGTAGGCTTAAATTTTCACAAAATTTCTGCTAGCAATTAGGTAGTTGTCTTCTGCTACTAGGTATAAAAAGGTAAAGTCTTCTTTATTGTTGCAGACGTAGATATCTATACTAGGGTTGAGTATCTAGGTGTTTTGGAGTTTAAAAGGAATTTGACCAGTACTGAATATAGTAGCATAGCTAGTCGGTTTAGTAGAAGGTGGGGTTTTAGAATTAAAATTAATTATGGATTTTATATTCTAATTGTTCTCCTTTGCTTCCTATTCTCTTTTTTAGATTTGGTTGATGATGCGTTTAATCTAAGGTATAGATGAGATAGCTTTATCTACTTTCTTCTAGATGTCTGCCCTTGGTCTCCATCCTTAAAGGCGCTTGTGCTCTGCGATGTAATAGCAGTCATTAAACTGGTGTATAATGCCGCATATGTATTCCTTGTTCTATCTTAAATTTGAATTGCTGTTAGAATTAAAATTGCTATTAGAGTCTAAATTGGAATTGGAATTTGCGTTGCATTAAAGAGTTGCGAATGCGGAGTTATTAGCAACTGAGGTAGATGATGCTTACTATATATAATAGTGCTTCTTAAATTCCTTAATGAGGTTAATAATAGATGGGGCTTTTTTATCTTTTTATTTTTTCCTAATTAGGTCTACTTCTAGTGCTCCTACAAAACTAGAAGAGATGGCTTTAATAGCTTATATAAAATTATAGTGAGGCCTAAATCCCTATATGTCTAGAAGCTCTAATTCCTCTACTAGCTTATAGACGCTCCTCTAGTTATTTAACTATTTTTTAATGCTCTGCTTTTTGTTATAGGCTTTAAGAGCCGTGTATTAATTTAGGATATCGCGCTTTTAACCTAAGGTAGTAGGGGCGAGTACAGTCTTTAACTCTTGAAGGCGTTTATATACCGTTCCGAGGTCTTTAATAAGAGGGAAGTAGGCTACTAATGTTGTGCAGACAATATAATTGCTAATATCGTTTATAGCTTGCTCTTACTTCTGGTGCACGCAGAGGTCGTCCTTGTATTCCGCGTATAGTTAATTATAGGCAATGAGTTGGTTTGGATCTAGCTTGGCTATTAATGTAGCAGTAGGAAGCACGTCTCTTGGTATAGGTTAATTCGGAGGTTCTAGCTTTGGAAGCTTGTCTTTCTTCTTTAATAGGTTAATGTACTGCTATATGTTGTTTGTTTTAGCAGTATCTTAAATAATAAAGAACCATTGTATCTAATCAGATGGCTTTTTAAGGATAAGGTTGAATTTTGAATAAGGTCCGTCTGTATTGGTTATTATTTTTAGAATTTGACAGGTCAAGTAGGGTCCTAGGTTAGCGTCTTGGCGAAACCTTATTTTGACGTTTTAAGCTTTTGATTTGATTCGTCAGTTCGTTTGTCTGTTGGGTACGTTTGTTGGCCAGGTGCGACCGTCCGTTCGTTTGGTAGGTGAAGAAGCTTAAGACACTTGCAAAGGTGGTAGAAGTAGTGACTTCGTAAATAAGGTAGTAGATTAATTGGTTTAGCAGGTAGTGCAATCCGGACTCATAACTGTAATAGTGTAAGTGTGGGAGAATTGAGTGAGCGACTTTTTTCTAAATCTATGGAAATCAAGTGAACTAAATACATGAAAGTAGACCCGGAACTCCGTAGTCTATGACTCGATATTTGACCGTATCCGAGACATACGAGGGTAGTGTCGATCCTGTCTCGGAGCCTCTCAGGCGACGATCTTGTGTCTCAGCGTAGTGCTGGTGAACTGTTACAGAGCACCACAGGTAACTTGCATGCGCTTTATAGGCGAGTCCTAAAAGGCAGAGAGATGGATTACGGGGTTTTCTTATATAGAGTTTTCTCCCCATATATACATAAGGAGTAGTCCGCGTGGGCCTAATAGGGATCCGAATCGGACGTTAAGCAATGAATTATTATTATATATATTTATATATTTGCTATATAAATAAGTTTATTTAATATTTATATAGTTTATTAATTATATATTAAATAAATTATATTAATTTTTAATAAAACCGAGACTTATATATTTTTATTATAAATAAAGTTTTATTATAATAAATTTAAGCAGTTAAATACTTTACTGTAAGTAAAATTAAGTACAAAAAATATAATTAAGCATATTATTATATCTAATATAATAATTATAAAATTTTACTCTAGATAAAAGTAAGCCTTTTTATTTCATATAATAAACAATAATATTTTTTAACTTTAATCTTAAAAAAAGGTTTATTTATTATATAATATGCTATATTTAAAATTTCATATTAAAAGCTGCTATAGTAGCTAAGTTATAAGTATTTAAAAAATACTATTTTTTAAATAGTTTTTAGTACTATATATAAGCTAATTATATATATAAGCTGGTTATCTATATATTATAATAACTTACCTGTATAATAAATAAATATATATCTAAAATATAGCTATATAGTGGCTTTATTAACAACTTTATTAATATTTTTAAGTTTTATTAAAAAAGTACTTTTTTAACTTAATTTTAAGTATATATATTTTATAATATATTTTTATATTTTTATATTAAATTATAGTTTTAGTATTAGATACGCAATATTTTAAATTTTATAAAATTTTATTAAAAGGCTATAGAGTTATAGGTGGTAGAAAAAGGTGTATTTTGGTGAGGAAAACTGTGCAAGATGTGGCATTGTGCAAGATGTGGCCTGAACTTCTACTAATTTAGGCGAAGCTTAAGCGAAATTAGATGCCATCGCTGCTCACGGGGAGGGGGGGACACTGAACCTCGCTGACCCTGTATCACCTTCAGTGATGAGCGGGTTTTGCTGGTGCTCGTGCTGCTACCCCTGCCTGGGCGTGAGCCACTAGACGTGGTGGGGCTGTAGGCCGTCGTTGAAATGGATTCCTTCCGCCGGCTTCGCTTAGCCTTTCGCACATTGTAGGCCGTGCACGAAAGCCGGAGGTGGCGCGCTCCATGGGACGGGGAAGAGTAAGCCGACCCGCGCTCCGAGTTGTCGGTCCCTCTTCTGCTCTTACCACAGGGAACCAGGGGCTTGGAATATCCTGTAAACAACCCTGTGATCAAAGCCCTAAAATCAGGGTCGCCCGATTGTGAGTGGTCGCCCAGAGCGCCGGCGTCATGCGGTTGAACTTCCCCGTCAAAGTCAAATTGTGCCCCCTTGCGCTCTCGTGACGGATATCGTATATAATATATTCCTTTTGCTTTATTCCCGATCTTTAAGGCAATTAACTGGCCATGGTATTTCTGTCTTATTGCTACCGTTGCCTAAGTACCTTATTTGTTGTCGTTGCTTAGACATGTCATCGTCGGTTCTTGGCTGGGACTCTCCAGCGCCAACAGGTAATCGGTTCGCTGTTGTTACTCCTGATAACCACTCAGCTTGGATCTGGCTTCCAACTCTACTGGCTTTAGTATACTCATTCTGCTTTCTGGTGTTTCGGGGAATTGTGAAGCTAAAGAGATATGGTGCTGATGATGCTATAATCGTAGTGGCTTATGTGAGCCCCCATTCAGCCCTTGCCTTCCAATACGGGGACTGATAATGGTTGTCTTCAGGTCTTTGCTCTATGTCACTGGATTACAACGTTTGTTGCTCTTCACAATGGTCTAGGAAGGTCATCCCTTTTCCTCAAGGACGCCCAGGAGCAGAGCGTATCCAAGGTACGTTACTTGTTGTTTCCCGCAAGCGGGACACCTTAGACCTGAACAAGCTGACTACTTTAGAACCTCTTTGCTGGCCGAATATTTCTCCTTATAGCCCTTTGTTTGTCGAAATGCACCATAATATTACTTATCCGACAAGTTTTCACTCACGAGCTGAAGACAGCCTGGCAGACGTGCAACATTTCTTTAGGTATACTCGCTGCTTGGTGTCTTCTTGCTGTTATGGCTAGTTCAGCTGGCTGTTCTGCGGAGCACGTCCTCGCAAAAGACGACTCCTCGTTATGTCCTAATCAGGTATGTTATTTATGCTTTCGATCTGCTGTGCAGTTGCTGACATTTTGGAGAAAATAGGCACCACGCTGGAAGCTCATCATCATTCTTGACGCATTCACAGAACTCTGCATAGTCGTCCTCCTCTGCGGCCTCCTCTTTCTCATCCAGATGAGACTAAGCCGTAAAGTGCTTGTTGTAATAGCATTTGCTTTTCGCCTACCGTAAGCACATCTTTTAGAACCCTCCAAAAGATGCTCCACTCACTTACTATAACACCACCACTACAAGTAATATTGTCTTCTCTGTAATCTACCTGCACACCTACCTCAACCACCTTAAACGCTCTGCCGCCCCCGACGGTGACCCCTCCCTCTCTATCGCCCTCCCTTACGCGTGGCTCGAATCCGCCCTCGCATACAGTCTTATCTCCGCCACAATCCCCTGCCTAATCACATTTATGAAAAAGTTCCAAACAGGTGGCATGGGTTTCACCCGCATTCCCTACTGGAGCGGTGGCCGCGCCAAGCGCAGTAAGGGTTCGGGCAAGAGCTATAGTAATGGAACGGGTAATAGGACTACTGGCGAGCTGCCCAGCGAGCGGTATCCGTTGAATAATATTGCGGCCAGTTTCTCAAGCAAGAGGCGTTTGAGAGGGGATAATGGGAGTAGGGTTAGTGATTCGCTTGCTGAGGATGGGAGCATTATTTAGTTAGCGCACAATTAGATTCGAGGCGTCTGGGTGTTATTTTACTGCGAATGTTTTTAAAATGTTGTTTGGAACGTCTCTTTTGTCATCTGGCTTATCATTCCAGATAACATTGTGAAAACAGACTTCAAAAACAAATGCTTTGCTATCTACTTCTTAATTACAAACACTTTAGGGAATAAGGCACATTCTATAAAATCCTAGAATAAGAGGGTGGAATACGATGCTCCACCTACTTATCCACCCTTTAAGTGTGGATGTACAACAGGATATCTGGCAGCCAAATGTCCGAATGAAGGCATCCTGGAATTCGTATGCGAACTTCTGAAACGTCCTAAAGGCATGCCACAGTAAGTCCATCTTCTAGTCCAGAGACGTCCCGTAGACGCTGTATTTAACCAGCGCGCCTTGATCGGAATAGTTGACGCGTTCCATAGAGACAGTGCCGTGTATCTCTTCGGCATTTCGTTGCAGTTGCATCTTGGGGTCAAGCGTCATCTTGCACCTGTTGGATTTGATCTTCTCGCCATCCGTGATGTTCTGCCGGTAGTTGCACTTGGCGTGCCAAACGATAATATGCGCCTATTACGGAGTAATTGAGAGGTTTTTGTTCCCTTACAACCCCAGTTGTCCGACTCTACTTACACGCCAAACGCACAATAACAAAGTGTCATCTTTCTTTTTTCCGGCAGTTCTGCGCTTTTTCAAGCGGTTAAGAATTAACGTTGTCATTTTATGTTGGCTTGCTAAGTACACCACCTCGTCAATTCCGGTTGTTAGCGCTTTTGATTAAGCCACCAACTAACACGAATTCAGTCTATCCGGCTTGGCAGCTGAATATCAGAAAGAGACTGCTGAACAACCTCACCTGACAGTCAATTTAAAGCTTTTCAACGCCTCTGCCAGCCGCATCGTGATTAGGTATATTAGTAAACTCCACACGGTAAGGAACTTAACTCAGGAAGTCTACTAATAACACGTCTTCTAGTTTCCTACCCCTCTTCTAAGCCGCCAACGCGTTATTTATAACAATTCTTAACTTCCTTAAGCCTCTATCACAACCTTCCTCAAGCCTCTATCACGACGATTGTAAACTCTTGCGTTCGAATAACCTTTCCAGCGGTAGTTAGTTTAAAAATAGCTTACTTTTATCCTAGGTAACTTTAGAATTTAGAAATAGGCCCTTAGATGTATTAATTTCGCTATTAAGACGGATATTAATAGCGGTAGTTATAGATAAGGTTTCTAAGTTTGGGTAAATATTAAGTCTTAGCGCGATTATAAGGGACTTTAAATAGCTCTATAGATTTAAGTATAAAGATATTTATCTGCGCCTATTATAAGTTAATACCATCCTTACTATATTTTATACTAAATTTATATATTCCTATAATAAGTTCTAACTAAAATCTTTTAGATTCTATTCTTAAAGGTATCTACTATACCATTTTCTAGATATAATTCTTTCTATATAAAGGGAACTCTAGAACCTACTTTACCTAATCCTTCTAAAGCTCCACTACACCTTTCTAGCTTTAGAAGCTTCTTTAGCTTCTTTACTCTTTTCTTACCTAGTAATATAACTATATTAAATACTCCCTCTATTCGCTTTGCTGTATTTAGTTCTACTCTAATACCTACTATCCTAAACTGTTATATTTACTAAGTAATTACTTATCTTAATAGACATCGGGAAAATATTCGCAGGCTGGGTTTCAAGTCGACTTTACTAAGCGCGTTTCGCGTAATTGACATGTAATTTAACTAACTTAACACGCAATTGACCAACTTGACACGCAATTGATTAACTTAACACATTTAAAAGTTAAATAACACGCAGTTAACCAACTTAATATATTTAAAAGTTAAACGACATGTAATTAACCTGCAATTAACCAATTTGACATATTTATAAGTTAAATAATACGCCATTGACCAATTTGACATATTTAAAAGTTAAATAATACGCAGTTGACCAACTTATACATTCCTTAATATGAAATTGAGGTAATGTAATATATTATTTAAGTTATATGCTAATTACAAGAGGCTCTGCGCGAAGCTCTGCGCGAAGCTCTGCGTACGGAGGCTCTACACGAAGCTCTGCATCTGTCAGATAATCTGTATTCTCTCTAAGGCACAGGTCACGTGTATAGGTCACGTGCACTGTAAAATCTCTTTGTAGCTCAAAGCCCAGACAATTAATCAACCCATTTTATTAATTTGCAGCCACCTTATTTTTTACCCTTCTTTATATCCTCCCTAACTTAGGAGGCACTGGAACGGCAGCTAGCAGAGGACCATCGCTAGAACCAGACGACCGTCGCCAGAACCAGACGACCGTTGCTAGAACTATATGACCGTCCTAGAGCTAGACAACCGTCGCCAGAGCCAGACGACAACGACTAGCCAGCGAACACTATAAACGATTCGATCGATCGATCGAATCAAGGTAGTATAGACAGGTAGGCACAAACAGGGAGATGCTAACGGGTAGGTAGATGCAGATAGGTAGGCAGATGCAGATAGGTAGGCAGATATAGACGGGTAGGCAGATGCAGACAGGTAAGCAGATGCAGATAGGCAAGCAGATATAGATAGGTAGGTAGATACTAACGGGTAGGCAGATATAGATAGGTAGGCAGATGCAAATAGGTAGGCGATATAGACAGGTAGGCAATACAAATAGGTAGGCGATGTAGGCAGGTAGGTAGATAGGCAGGTACTATAGGTAAGTCAATAGGTAGACAAGTAGAAGAGAACCATCGCTATATTATATTAAATTATCTAAAATATTATTATTTATTTTGCTAGCCTTATAAATAGCTTTAAAGTAGCTTTTATTTATTTAAAATATGCTATTAGTATAAAAGAGGTA
>Ga0307507_10001207_pt1 | contig 57622 bp, 8 predicted proteins | sample 7_EM_MG_FD_207223 | JGI IMG/M metagenome (GOLD analysis project Ga0307507, IMG submission 207223) | Populus trichocarpa ectomycorrhiza microbial communities from riparian zone in the Pacific Northwest, United States - 7_EM | ecosystem: Host-associated > Plants > Roots > Unclassified | place... | reverse complement strand
TAATATATCTTCCCTACTTTAGGGTTGTTGGTTCCTTCTCCTATAGGGCACCCTAGGGTCCCTCTATAGTTTGTTTAGGCGTGTCTTGATATACTTTATAACGTTAGAGTTATGTTCCTTTTACACCCTTTATATTGCATCGGCTTTAATATATAGTTATAGGGGGGGAATATTGGCTTCCTTCTTAAGCAGTGCTGTGGCCGTTCGCTTATACCCACCTGTTATACTCCTAAGGCAGGCTGTTTAGACCTTTTAGAGTAGTTTAAGGAGTAATTTAGGGGGGCCTTTTTTAGTTTCTCTAGTGGCCTAAATGCTAGATCTATACGTCATGGTTGGCCAGACAACTGCTATATATAGTAGGCGTGACCTCTAGAAGCATAGACCCTATATAGAATTAACGATCTTGGACATAGCGATATACTATACTTGGCCCTTATAGGCCGCTTGCGCTGCATATACGCTCTACTGGAGCTTACTGTCTACCTATACTCCTAATACCTTTAGGCCTTAAACCGGTTAACCCCCAAAGCCTTAAATATAGATTGTATGCTAAAGATCTGCAGATTAGTTACGTTTTCTTATAAAATAGATTAGCTGGTATTTTTCTAGTAAGAATTGGACTCCATATTATCTTGCCTATTCTATATAGGTGTTATGGGCTTTCTCTAGTGTCCTACAGTTCTCTACGGCTGTTGGCCTATATATAATTAGGTTTATATTATTAATAAAGCCTATCCCCTAGGTCGCCCCTTCCTTAAAGGTATTAAGTAGGTTACTTATAAAGAAGAGAAAGAGTATAGGCGACAGAGGTGATCCTTATAGTATTCCTGTTATAACTATAATAGGGGGGCTCTGGTATCCGCTAAAGACCAGTAACGTTTCTTTCTAGCCTATAAATCCTTAAATAAACTAAATAATCTATTCTAGGAAGCCCTTTGCCCTAAGGATGTATAGGAGACGCTTATAGGGTACATTATTATAGGCGCCGCTAATATCTAGGCTAAGTATTAATACTATAAAGTCCTTTTATATAGCCCATGTAGTTTTAATGGTAGTAGTAAGTAGTATAAGTGCTAATAGCGTTAAGCGATTCTTTCTTGCCCCTATTTAGCTTTGTAGTAGTAGGGCGTATTCCTCTACTATATCTGCTATATAGTCCGCTATAACCTTTTCTAAGATCTTGCTTAGGGTATTTTCTAAGGCAATAGGGCGGTAGCTTCCTGGGATTAAGTAGTCTACTTTACCTTCTTTTTATAAGACAACCGTCGTCATGGATCTTCTAAGTTGTAGGTAGTAGCCTATTGCAAAGTATACTCTGGCTACGTCTGCAAGCCAAGGTGCTATAAGTGGTCCACAGGTCTTTAGGGCTTTGTTTAAAATCCTATCTAGTCCTAGTACTATATTGTTTAAGAGGCGGCTAATAGTTTTAGCCATTTCTTTAGTTATTATGTCGCTGTTAACCTTTAGGCGAGTCACCGGTATTTTACTAGTAATGTCGCTAAGGTCTACTAGAGCTGGTTAAGGGAAAAATCTTTTTATAAGGATCTTTACCTTCTTATTATTGTTGCTTGTGGCCTATAGTTTGCCTGCTCTTTATAGGGGTAGTAGGTGTGGATCTTCTACTAGGTGTCCCGCCTTTTTCTTTACCCATTTTGCTATAGTCCAAAGGCCCTTATTATAGGGGAGACTTAGGTTAGTAGTATATTTATTTATAAACCATCTCTAGTTATTCCTTACTTCTTTTCTTAGGGTATTCTTTAGCTAGTTTCTTATATCTTTATATTATCTCTTGTCCTTAGAATTGTGGCTGCTTGTATATTTCCTCCTTGCTTGTTGTTGGCCGGCTACAAGAGCCGCGCACTATACGGACCATATATATCGCGCGTAGGGGCCTAGTTTTGAAACCAGGCAGTGCTCTTTTAGCCTACTTTTAATTACTACCTAGATTCTTTCTAGTCTTTAATTAATTTCCTTAGGGGTAGCTAATAAGCCTCGCTTGTTTAGTATTAGGTGGATTTCTTCTAAGTCTTAGAGTTGTTGTTTAATTATATTAAGAAAGCTATCTATATTAAGCTTCCTTATTGCATATCTTTTACTATTTAGTTGCGCCTTAATGTCCAGATCTAGTTATATCTAGATAGGGATATAGTCTAAGGTAAGTGCCTATTCTTCTTTAGGGGAGCACCTTTTGAGTCTTTGGTATAGGTTTTCGTCCATAATTATAAGGTTAATTGTACTTTTAGCGGTGCCCTATTGCCATATAATTGCACCTAGGGGGGTAGCTAGCTTAAGGCCCCCATTATCTATAGCTCTTAGTAGGCACTCTACCTATTAATTAGTAGCAACATAGATGCCCCCCTACTATAGGTAGTAGAGGTTTATATCTCCTAGTAAAATGGACTCCGCGTGTTTAGTTTCTAGCAAGCTTATTATAGATATAATATTCTCTATCTATGCTACCCCTTCGACCCTAGGGTTATAGATATTAATAATTTGTACTAGTCCCCTATATATCTAGATGGTTATAACTGTAATATCTGGGTTAACTGCCTACTATAACTATAAGGTAAGGCTAATATTTTTACTAATTATAAAGCATACATATATGGCTACTTTTAGTTTATACAGGAGCTGGAATCCTCGGGGGCAGTATGTCAATTATATATAGGTATTATAATACGGCTCTTATATAGTAAGAATATGGTGTTTCTCTGGGTCTAGACTGTCTAGTAGGGGCCTTGCTAGACGGTGGTTCGTATTGCCGCAGTTATACTATATAATGGTTAAGTAGCGGACCCCTGGTAGGGGTCCTTTGCCTCTCCTTTGCTTCTTGCTTCTTCCGTTTCTACTTTCTCTAAAATGTTTAGAACTTCTATCTCCTGTATTTACTCCCTAGTTACTACTTATTTTGTATAGAGCTTTTCATTTTTGTGTCTTGTGTTTCTACTAGCCTTTCTAAATCTAAGTTTGTTATTGCCTCCAGTTCTTCCCCCGTTCTTACCGGTTGGCTATGTGCCCCTTATAAGCCAGCTGTGTATGTTATATTTACCGCGTTAAATCTAATTCTTAATTATCCCGGCCTTAAACTTGCTATAGCTGTCTATAGGGGTCTTCCTACTGGGCGTCCTCTCCCTTGTGTCCTATATATCCCTTATATCCCTGTTCGGTCTGGTAATGTCACACAGCGTCACTTTTAGCCCGTTAAGGCTTGGGATGGCTGGCTTAGCCCCCTAGTATTAAAGGTAAGAAACGCTAGGAAGACACCTATGTCCCCCTAGCTTATTGCCTGTTATTTCCATTTATATAACCTGGTGTGTAGTTGTTCCCGTAGCTATTAAGCCCTTTCCTTCCGTCTTCTGTATTTAATGTAGTCTTCTCTCTCCCACGCCTTATATGTGCTTTGGTAACAGTTTGCGCATTTTATTTGGTCTTAATTTATATATTATCTTATATCGTGGGGGCCTGCATAGTGGCCGCAGCATACCTGTGCTGCGTATATATATTAGGTGTGTCCCTATTATACATAGCAATAATATTGTTCCAGGCATAGTCTGTGGTTGTAGAGCCTTGTGTTATATATAAGGCCATTTATAATTATTCCTTTTTAGATAAGGAGTTTTTGCATTCCTAGTGTATGTACGCTAATAATAAGGGAGCTATGCGTTCGTTTATTGTCTCCCTAGCAAGTCTTTAGCGCCCCTTATATCCTCTTATTATTCTTATTATATGCTTGGTTTGTATTTTCCTGTTAAAGCTATTGGATCTGGGTAATTATAAGTCCTAGTATAAGGCGTTCCATTTGTTTTACTATCTCCTATATAGTTGCTGTATTGTCTGCCTGGCGTCCCCTTTCTACCTTAAGGCTTATGGGAACCAATAGGACTTCAACTAGGTGATCTTTACAAAGCACTTTTATGCTAATACGCTCTCCTAGCCTGTCCCCTGCCCTTACGGCCCGTTCCTTTACCTATTAGTCCTTTAGGGTGACTCTAATATCTCTACTCCTAAGGTGTTGGATTGTGATGGCGTTGTGGACCTCCTTGCGAATCTTTATAAGAACTTCTGTTTCTAATTATCCCCTAAGTTCCTCTGCCTTTTCTATATTTAGTCGTATTATAATTATATACCTAGTTATTGTTTTTAGGGGGGTAGGTTCCCTATACTATAGGAGCATAGCTACGGCGGCCCAGGTACGGTTCGCCTATAGGGGGGGTTTTTGTTTATCTTTAATTTTATTTAGCCATTAGAGAATTTAATTAAGGGTTTGCTAGAGGGGCGCCTAAGGTTCGCTAGACTAGAGCCATTCTACTAGCTATATTAGTTTGTAATAGCTAATAGATACTCCCCTATAGTTCCAGATACTAGACGCGTCTAATAGGCTTTATATTTTATTAGATGCCTTCTTAATTAGGGTATTTCCGCTTTCTAGTATAGTATTCGCCCGTCCTTATTGTTGTTGTGGGGGGCTATTATTGGGTATAGGTCTGGCGGTTGCACGCGACTATGTACTACCGTCGTTCCACCTGTGCCTCCCCTGTAATGTATGCATCTTAGGGGATTATTAGGGTGTTTTTCAGGGTTCTTTTAGTTGGTTTGGTCTTTTTGGGCCAGGTGCAGCAAGAGCTCTAAAAGTTCGCCACAAGAGATCACCGGTTTAGTTTATATAGAAGGTAGTATCCTTTTAATTAGTATATTTTGCGTATTTACTTATTATATACTAGTTCCTATAGGGCTATTATCTAGTATTCTTCTAGGTCTAGACTATTAAATAGGGGTTATATTACTCTATAGTTTAAGTATCCGCAGTTATATTATACTATTATTAGTCTATTTATAGTAATAGTTAGTCTAGTAACTTATAGGTATCTTCTATTTACCTCTAAGGCGTCTCTACTAGGGCTATTATAATTAGGATTCTTTACTAGGATAGGTCTTTAGAGGCGTTAATACTGCCTTTTAGGCGCCCTACGCCCTACTTTACTGCTAGTTAGGTAAAGGGTGCCCCTATTAGAGTAGCTACCCTAGATCTCTTTCTTTATATAACTATCTAATTACTATTACCTATTATACTAAGCTCCTTCTCCTTATATGCGTTTCCTTACACTATAGCTATAACCTAGTATAGTTAGGCTTATCTTATTCTAGTAGCTTTTAGGTATACCTAAAAGGTCTTATAAGCCGTCTTCTACTATATATTATATTCTTTACTATAGTTTATATATCTAATTCCCTTATCCTTAGGGCAGTCCTTTATCCTATATATATTAGCACACCGCCTATACCTTTTCTATTTCCTATATACGCTCTAGGTATAGCCCTACTACTAGTATCTAAAGTATTAGTATACTTAAACTACGTAGTAGTATAGCTGGGCTTTATACTATAGGCTATCTATAACTATTTCTTTATATACTACTACTACCTATATCTCCTAGGTCGGTAGATTAATTATTAGGGTGCTATATATTTTAACCCTTTTAAACCCTAGTAATACCCCTATATATATAGTACATACTTTATAGAGCTATATAACTCTAAATATTATAATTCCTAGGACTAGTTTTTTAGTAGCCTTTATAATCTTTTAAATAAGCTAGGAGTTTATAGCGCCTTACCTACTTTTTACTTATATAATAATAGGTACTCTAATTACTTTAATTAGGTAGTCCTAGCAGAGAATTTTATACTTAGGGGTATCCCCTTAGGTAATAGCTTAGTCCTTTACTTATTAGTTAGGGAGTATAACCTCTATATTACTACTACCTTTAGTATATATATTCTAATTAATATAAGGATCTATTTTAGCTCTACTTCTACTACCTCTAGTATTTAGACCCTAACTATAGACCTTATAGGTACTGCGCTAGAGAGGCGCTAGTTAGGCGCTAGCTACAATATTAGCCTATAAGGGTTTTATTATATGCGTTATTAATATTCCTAATAATTTTATAGTATTCTTAATATATTTAAGCCTATCTTCTATAGTGTTCTAGTTCCTATTATACCTTATCTATAGTTCCTAAGCAATTTATCCTACCTATTAGGCTATACGCGCTACCCCTATATATAGATATTCGTCTTCTCCCTTCCCTAGATCTTTCTTAATATCTTTTAGGATATTTATAAGTTTCTATTATTTCTAGTCGTTGTCCTTTAGTTATTATAGTTAGGTCGCCCCCTATTAGGTTTATTATAGTATCGCGTTTTTCTATATATTAACCCACCTTTAAGTCTATTATAACCCCCCTATATCGCGTAGGCTTTCTGGCTATAATATATATATTAATTCTAGGGCATATTATACCGTAGATTTAGTTAGGAGTGGTTATTTCTTTATTAGATAAGTAGTAGGCGTATTTAGCTACTATAGTGGCTTACTTTATTATTATATCTATACTCCCTAGTATATTATATTTAGTAGAGTAAATAGGTTAACTAGGCTTATAAGGCTTTTTAAAATCTTTTATAGGGTCTCTTATATATTTCTTACCTTAAAATAATTAGCTTTTTAGCTAGTAATAAAGGCGCAAATCTACTTATATATATCTATAATATTATTATTATCTTTAATTTCTAATCCTAATTAAATCTTAGGTTTCTTTTAGGTAGAGATACCTCTCTTAAATAAGCTAGTTTTAGGTACTATTATTAGCTTCCTAGGGTTTATTAGTATTATATACTTTAGTTTTAATTCTAGGGATATAGATTTAATCCTATCTAGTTTATAAAGTAGGATATTATTAAGACCTTTCTAGGTAGTATAGAGTTATTTTAGTATCTAAGTATACCGCGTTAACGCGTTATTATAGATAAAATTTCTTTTAAGATAGGATATTATTAAGGCCTTCCTAGGTAGTATAGGGTAAGCTTAGTATAATATTATAGCTTATATAAATATCTCTAAACTAAAGCTTATAAAATACTATATTATAAAGATACTAAGCTAAAAAGAAAAGGAAAAGGGGTTACTAGGACTAATATAAATAAATATATAGGGGTAGCTGCTAAGGCGCTAATAGTAGGTAAGCTAATTATAGGTTAGTAAAATATAGTAGAATTTAGTAGGTAGTATACTATAGCGCTATTATAGTAGCTATACTACCTACTCCTATTTTTAGATACCTATTAATTTATATAAAGAGTCTACCTATAATATCTTTAAAAGCTTAAATCTAGCTAAGCTTCTATACTATACCTTTTTATTTATTTAGAATAAGGTACTAATATATTATTATTCATTACTTAACGTCCGATTCGGATCCCTATTAGGCCCACGCGGACTACTCCTTATATATATATAGGGAGAAAACTCTATTTAAGAAAACCCCATAATCCGTCTCCCCGCCTTTTAGGGCTCGCTTACGAGTCGCCTATAAGTTACTAGTGGTGCTCTACTACCTTACTTTTTAACCTTCTTAGGAACCACTACTGCCGTAACAAACCTACGGACGCGCTAGTATTACACACTGTACTCTACTCCTGTGGAGTTATTAGGGGGCGCCTATTACTTACCCCTTTGCTTTCCATTACTATTTCCTTTGCAACCCAGAACTGGTCTAGCATATTTTGGCTAATAAGTTACCAGGTAGCCGCCTTAAGGCCTTTTTATATTAAGAGCAGTGTATTATAGTTTTCTATGCCAGCTGCTAAGAGCATTGCTTCTCGGCTGGTGCGTAAGGGGCATAACAGTATTACATGTTTTGGTGTCTGTCTTAGCCAGCCACATTCGCACCTTAGGCTACCTACTAAGACACCCACCCAGTGAAGCCAATCTTTTAGTCCTATTATTCCTATCCTTAAGAGTATTGCCATTGTCAGGTAGTTATATAGTAGAGTTCAACATACCTGCTTATCTAGGCCTCTACCCCAGTTTTCTAGTATTTAGTCCCAGTTACCTAGGCCTAAAGGCCTAAGGGGCTTTCTATAAGCAGTTAGCTGCCACTACCAATTAATAGGGGGTTTCACCATTCTTTTAGATATCTTATAATAGGGTTAACCCAAGTACTAGACCGCCCCCTAGCGGTCTATATAAGAATCTCCTCCTAGAGTTGGTATGCTTTTGCACAGCTTAGGAGCCTTCTATAGCCTCTAGTTTTACGCCTTTCTTTATTGTTTCCGCTGGTATGGGCATAAGCTGCCGCTTTTAGGGGTTGCAACTCCCTTCTTATGTACCTACTGGCGTAATCCTACGAGGGCGTCATGGCTGCATCCTATAATATAGAAGCCTTGGGTACCTTCTATAGTTAAGGCCCAGACTAAAAGCCTCCCCTACCTAAGTAACTCCTATTTGCTCCTTAAGCATACCTTACTGGCATACCGCCCTAGAGGCAAACGGTTCCGTCTATTAGTATACTAACACGCGTATCTGTTCTCTTAAGCCATATAGTAGTCTCTCCGGCTAGGACATAATCCTACCTACTTACTAGGTGCACTAAGGGTTAGGGCCTAGCTAAGGGGTAAGGTCCTTAGAGCTAGTAGTGGCTACTACGCACTACGCCCCGCGGGAGGCTAGTAGTAATATAGGGGCGTAACACCCTATACTGCTACCAGTTCCCGTTTCGCGTTGCCTATAAGAGTCTCCTTATAACAGGCTGACCATGTCTTGCAGGAGAGGGGCTATAGAGATACTAGGTCTTACACCAGATAACCTACTCTCCCCTCTTCTACTAACCAAGCTTATATCCCCCCCTTTTATAAGCTGGCCTGTGTCTTTAACTGTTAAGTCCTTATCCAACTGGCCTATGTTTCCCCTATAGCCTCCCCTATATATATATATTAGGTTGCGAGCACCACGCCTATTAAGACCCTCCTATAAGTCGCCTTATATATATGCGCATTAGGTTACGTACACCATGCCTATTAAAACCCTCCTATAAGTCGCCTATAAGTCAACTGTGGGTCGACTATAAGTTAACTATAAGTTAAACGCTATAGGGCCGTTAAAGCTAGCTTGTGTTTCTGCTACCTAGAGCTTTGCCTATGTTTTCATCTTATTAAGCCGTCTGGTTGCCGTCGCGTCGCTATTACGTCGCTGTCGCTGTACTAGGTCGCGCATACTATACCTATTAAGACCCTCTTCTAAGTTACCTAAGTGTACCAGATACCAGATAGGTCCTTATAGAGGGGCCTTAATAAGTTCTTTAGGTAGGGCCTTAATAAGTTCTTCGCGGTAGCCTTGGGGCCTTAATAAGTTTTATACAAAGTATCTGTAATACATTAACCTTAATAAGTTCTTATAAAAGGAGGATCCTTACGCCCTTATTACGTATACTTTGCGATTTTAGAGCTAGTGCAAGCCTAAGGGTGTCCTGTTATACGCCTAGGACGCGTCTACGTTGACTAGCTAGATAAGGCCAGTTTCGGGCCTAGCTGCGAGCTAGGTAGTTATATATCGGGCGGTTTTTATATCCTAGTTTCCCTTGCTAGGCCTCCCTAGATGGTAGAACAAGAGCTCTAAGCGGAGGCAGTAAGGCTCCTGGTGTTGTTAAGGGCGATACTTTGTACGCGTCGCGGGCCCATCACCACAGAGTCGAACGACAGCGCTGCATACGCTGCGACGGCTCTCTACCATCGCCTCTACACTTGGCCATTAATAGGAATAGGATTTTAGATAATATTTCCACCCACGGCGACGTGGACGTGTATAGTAGGGCTTCGCGGGCTAAGGTACTAATATAGTACTACTACTACTACTTTAAAGCTATATACTATATACTTATAGATATCTATTCTAATAACTCTACCTTTAGTAGACTCTTTACTATCTTAGGTAATAACTTTACTTAAATACTACCTATTATCCTATAGGAGAACTATATAGCTATTATAGGTACCTATCTATAGTAGTTATTCCTCTAGCCTACCTCCTATAGACTATTCCTATAGTTAAATATATATATCTACTAGGGTAAGATAAATTAGTAGTTTATAGCTTAGCCTTATTCTATAATATAGCCTTAGCTAGTAGTATTAGTATCCTACTTAGTATAGCTATATTCTAGTCCTAGGAACCCTTTTATAACTATATATACCCTTTATAACTACTTACTTAGGTATATACTACTTCTAATACCTTCTATAATTATACTATCCTAACTATTTATAATAATACTATAGCTAAAATTAATAAAGCTATCCTTACGCAGCTCTATAGCTCCCTAAGTACCTTTTATTTTATAAACTCTATAGAGAAAAATAGAGAAAAGGATTATATTAACTACCTCTATAAAGGGAGAACTACTACTTATTATTAGAAGGTAGTTTCTAATCTAGCTATACTTTATAATAACTATAAATAAGTTATAGGGATAGTCTTTTAACTTTATTAGGATTAATTTATATATACTAGTCTTTATATATAGGTAGGCTTTTACTATTACTACTATAGGGAGGTAATACTACTACTATTAATATTATATATCTAGAGGTATTACTACCTATTATAGGCTAAGACGTAGGGGGATAGTATAGTAGTAGTAGTAGTAGTAGTAGTAGTAGTAGTTATAGTTATAGGGTAGTAGGGTAACTACTTAGTTTTTAAAATAACTTTATTCTAAAAGGATAAAAGCCTACTATAGGTATAAAAAATCTATTAAATTTCTAAAGACCTAAATTATAGGCTGTAAGTATATAATTTAGAATTTTTTTTTAAAAAATTTAATAGATTCCTTATAGTTATATTATACTATTATTAGCCCTTTTATAGCTTATCTAGTAACTTATAAATATTTTCCCTTTATATTTAGGGTATTTTATTTAAAGTTATTATAATTAGGTAGATAATTATATAGTAAAGTTTAATATACCTACTTATTTAGGCCTCTACCCTAATTTTTTAATAGCTTTAGTCCCTTTTATAAGTAGTTAGCTATTATTACTAATAATATAGGGGGTTTTATTAGTTTTTTTTATATATCTTTTAATAGGATTAGCTTAAGTATTAGTTTACCTCCTAGTAGTTTATATAAGAGTTTTCTCCTAAAGTTAGTATAATTTTATATAGCTTAGGAGCGTTTTATAGCCTCTAGTTTTATACCTCTTTTTATTATTTCTATTTATATAGGTATAAGCTACTATTTATAGGGGTTATAACTCCTATTTTATATACCTATTAGTATAGTCCTATAAGGGTATTATAGCTATATCCTATAATATAGAAGTAGTATACCTTTTATAGTTAAGACCTAGCTAAAACCTCCCTTACTTAAGTAACTTTTATTTACTCTATAAATATATCTTATTAGTGTATTACTCTAGAGGTAAATAGTTTTATCTATTAATATACTAATATATATATCTATTCTCTTAAGCTATATAGTATTCTTTTTAGCTAGGATATAATTCTACTTACTTAAGTAAATATATATACACTTAAGATTAGAGTAGAAACTAACTTAAAAATAGGATCTCTACCTTCTTAGCTAAAGTACCTTAATACTCTATTAAGCCTCTAAATATATTATAAAATAGGCAAATAAGGATATATTTTTAATTAGGTAATATTAAGTTATATATACTAAAGTACTACCAATTTTTTTAACTACTACTCTAAAAACTCTATCTAAATTATCTAATTAGGAAACGCTGCTAGCGCGCTATATATTAGCAAAATATTTGTACCTCCTAATAGTACTAATAGCTCCTAATAGCTCCTATTAGGGCTATTAGGAGCTCTAGGAGATACTTATACTTAGTATTCTATTAGGAACCTATTAGGAGGTTGCCTAGACTACTAAAACTACTAGGACTACTAGGACTATTAGGATTACTAAGACCTTTAGAACCTCTAGGACCTCTAGGACTATTATAATAATAATAATAAAAAAACCTAAATTTTAAAATTAATTAATAATACTTTATTATTTGTAGCTAGTTTAAAAAAAATTTTAAATTTAATTTAATTATCTTTTAATCTAAATTAATTCCTTCTGCCTACCGCCTATATCCGTTATAGGAGCTCTATAATTGCTTAGGCGTTAGGCAATTAATTAAGGAGATAGGGGAGCCTCTTATAAAAGCTCTAAATTATTAATTAGTAATATTCCTAACAATCTACTAGCTATATACTAATTTCCTAACTAGGCCTAGTACCTACCTACCTACCTACCTACCTGCCTACCTATCTATCTATCTATTTTACCTACCTGCCTACCCTACCTATTCTGCCTATACTACCTATCTGCCTACCTATCTGCGCCTACCTGTCTGTGCCTACCTGTCTATACCTACCTATCTATGCCTATCTACCTATATCTGTCTATAGTGTCTAATTTAGTTTAGGGAAGAGGTTAGCCCAATTAAAGGCTCTAATTAATTTGATTTAATTCGGTAACAGGCTAATATTAAAGCTTTGGTTTAATTTAATTAATTAATTAAATCAATTATAGATTTGCTAGCTGGTGGTTTAAACGGCTATTATCTAGTTTTGGGGGGTTATCTATTCTAGCGACGGCTGTCTAGTTCTGGCAATAGTTATTAGGTTTTAGGGGTTATCTATTCTAGGGACAGTTATCTATTTTAGTAATAGTTGTCTATTTTAGCAATAGTTGTCTGGTTCTAGCGGCAGTTTTCTACTAGCTGCCATTCTGGTGCCTCCTAAGGTAGGGAGGATGTAAGGGTAAAAAAAGATAAGGTGGCTATAAAGGGGGCAACTTAGTAAAGGCATATATTAGCTATTAGGAATATAGTAGGGACCTAATAGCACTATACGTTATATATACAGGGCAAGGGGGTACCGCTTAGGGGGGTATTACTTAGGGGTATTACTTAGGGGTGTTGTTTTAGGGGGGGCGTCTCTTTAGGGGGAGCGTTACTCCCTAGGGGGGGATATCGCTTTTAGGGGGGGGGGTTATAGTTCTTATTAGGAGCATATTAGGATAGAAGGGTCCTGTTAGGAACATATTAGGATAGTTAAGAACGCATTAGGATAGTTAGGAACGTATTAAGATAGGAAAATCCTATTAAAAATACACTAGAATAGCCAAGAGCGCATTAGGATAGAAGGGTCCTATTAAGACCTATTAGGATGGTTAGGATGATTAAAAGGCCTTTAGGATTTTAGTACCCTAATAAAATACTAATATAGTCCTAACCTTAATTTAGGCAGTATAGCGCAGCTACTGGCTCTAATTAGCTAGCTTGCTTGCTGCTAAGCCCTAAAGCTTACTAAAGACTCGCCATTAGACACCTTACTTTATTCTTAGGTACTATAGTCTATCTTTTATTACAAAGCGTAGAGAGATTCCCCTTTTTTGGCTTAGGTACATTAGTTAAAGGTAAAGTAGTACGTTTTTCTAATATTTTAATAGCTAATAACGTTAAAATAGTAAATTAGGACCTAACTGGGTATATAGAGAGGCATCTACTATAATATAGTAGATGGCGTAGTATATAGAAGAAGTTAAAAGATTCGCTTAAAGTAAAGTTTGCTTTTAATTTAAGGTTTAAGGTCCATGTGCTAATAAGTTATAGCGCTATATAATTTTACTTTTTAAATTAAATCTTATCTACAACCTCCACTAATCGTATTTCCATCTACTATAATATGGTAGACGCCTATACTACAATAGTAGGAGCTATAGAACGTGCGTATTGTTATAAATAGCGTTCTTTATTACAAAATACCTTATCGCCTATAAAATTGCCCGTAAAATCTTCCGCTAGTTTATATTTAAAAATAAAAAGCAATAACCAGTCTAATTCGTCTTTATATTATAATAGTGCTCCTACTAAGTCTACTAAGCCTGTTACTTAGACTAAAGGTGAATTTGCTATATCTGCCTATTAGCTACTAGAGAAATTTAGTAGGCCTATAGATACTATTACACTATCTATTAAAACTATCCCCTTGGATTTAAAGTTATACACTAGCCGCCCTCCTTTGCTAATACAGCCACCTTATTTTGTTAGCGAGTCTCTACTAGGAATAATAGTAGATTAAAAACTAGAGAACATAAGTAAATATATATTTATAGTAGACGTTATAGTAAACGCTAATTTATAAACAGTATAAAAAATACCGTCAATACCTTAGGGAGAAAGTAGCTGGAAAACTTCCTATTAGAGCTACCTATTTAACAGCTCCTTCCTTATCTAGTTAAAGGCGTAAGCGAGAATTGCTAGAGCCTAATATTTTAGATAATTCGGCTAATACTAAAACTAACTCTAAGCCTACTAAGGTAAGGTTTATATAAGTGTATTATAGTTTATACTAATATTAGCTATAGAAAGATATTACACATAAGGAAAGAAGAGCTATAAGAAATAATAGAAAAGCTATTTACAGAGCAAGAGCTTAAGAGGTAATTGATAATAATAGACATTTAAAATCGTTGTTATATACCTTAAAAGACTTTAGGAGCGCTAGAGGTGGTAGTACTACGGAATCTATTACCGCTGGCTAAGATATAGCTACTTATGCCGCTAATACTGCTAATACTGCTAATACTGCTAATGGCGGAGGCCCTATAACTACTACACCTACTATGGCTGTAAAGAACGATACTAATAATTCTATGCTTTTAAATAAGAAATTAAAAGCAAATACTAAATAGGACTATATAGAGCCCAATAAGCTATCCCTAAAAAAGGGTAATAAGAACTTAAATCTTCTAGATCTTAATAATAAGGCTATAAAGGATAACCAACTTAAAGACCAAGAATATGATAATAACGATAGAGCAGATGCTTCTATGCTAAATATAAGATATACATTCCTAGTAGATGTTATAGTAGACATTATAGTAGACGTTATAGAAGACGTTAAGGAAGACCTTATAGTAAACGTTATAGTAAACGCTAATAATTATATAGAAACCTTATCGAATTATATTTCTACTACTAGTAGGGCAGAAAGAACCTAATATAAGCTTAGGAAACAGTAAATTGAAAGCTAAGAGTGCTACTAAGTCTAAGACTGGCCTATTTAATGCTAGCGCTGGACCTTCTAATGCTGCTCCTTGCACTTCTCGTGGTAAAGCTATTAAGAGTGCTGCTAGCACTTTTTATAGTAAAACTATTCCTAGCACTTCTCGCAAGACTCCTACTCTTAAAAAAAAGAAAGTACACTATAGTGGGCAAATTGATAAGAACAATTACCTCTATCTACTAACTATTAAGGCTAAACGTAATAAAACGTTTCTATATAAAAAAAGGTAGGGTGGGAGAAGGCTAAAGCCTAAAGGTATAAGACTCTAATTTTTACTTATAATAATCTTTTACTAATACTCTATAGTGAGTGTGTTAAGAGAGATTAGATATTACTAGAAAGTAAAAACACTTTTAATTCTAATAGCACCGTTTAGATGGGTTGTTTAAGATATTACTTTATAGCTTAAGCCAGACTTACGGTTTTAAAGAAGCGCTATATTAGCACTTTAAGAATTAGTAGAATTAGTTCTAATTAATAAACTGGCTAGTAAGTTTAGGGTTATTATTTAGTATATTTCTGCTAATATTGTTATTATAGTGGCAAATCTCGCTACAATTTATACAAAGAGAGTAACCATTTAGTAGAAGGATATAGAACTTATTAAGAACCTCTAGGTAATAATAACTGGCTATAGTATATTAATCTATCTTCTACTTATAAGGCCTTTACTAATATAAAATAGCACTAGGGGGGTAATTACTTTTAGGCTAGGGGAATTGCTTATAGACTAGGGGAATTGCTTAGGGACTAGTAGGACTTTTTATAGACTAGCGGAGTTAGTTACTTATAGACTAGGAGGAATGGGTTTTAGGGATACTAATAACTTCTTAAAGTCTTTACAGCATCTCTTTTAGAGCTTGTGGCATGAATGGCTTAGAATTACGGGAACTTGGCTAGTATAAACGCCATAGCACTATTTATAGGAAATTTATATAAGCTCCTATATATTAAAGCGCTTATTTTAAAGCTCTATACCACTATAGGTATTATCTAAAGCTAAATAGTTAACGCCCCCTATGCCTATACCGCGGTGCTAAACTACTATAAAGGGATATAACCCAAAAGGCAGCCAGAAAAGGGTATACTCTTAAATAGAAAGGTAAGACTACTACCTAAAGAAAATGCAATTCTATATAACCTAATAAAGTAGCTTCTAAAAAGCGCGGTATAAAATCAAGCAGTGCCTCTACTATAACGTCTACTATAATATCTACTATAACTTCTACTAATGTCCACTATAACGTCTACTATAGCGTCTACCATAACGTCTACTATAACGTCTACTATAACATCTACTATAATGTCTACTATAACATCTACCAATATTTAAGCTCTGCAAAATCTCTACGCGAGGCTTTAGTTAGTTAACTATAGAGAGTATCTAAAGACCTAGTCACGTAATAGGAAAATTTATAGTAGATATTGCTGTAGACAAGCATTTATATAAAGTCTATACTATATAATAATTTTACGAATTGTTTTTACTAATACAAAATCTTTAACCTGGACTATAATACGTCTAGTATAAAGAGTATATAAATTTGCAGCTAACCTCTAATTAGTATACGTACTTTATAGTAATATAAGGGATCTTACCCTTAAACTAAGATATAATATATGCCTTTATAGCCTCTTAAAGTGCTTCTAGTGCAGCACTTTAAATACGGTATAAAGAGTCTTCTTTGGTATATATAAGAAGAATTTTACAAACAATACAAGTAAAGCTTTTTTTTAGGAAAATAAGCTCCGTAGTTTATTAGTATTAATGGATTTCCTAAAGAGCATGGGCTATATAATATATTAAAATTATGGTAGACGTTATGGTAGACGTACTTACTACTTTAGTTAATACGCCTTTTCTTAGAAGCTACCTTAATTGGCTACGTAGAATGATGTTTTTTTGGAATAAAAGCCTTGGTCCTTTTCTTAGTAGGTACTTTTCTAGGTACTTTCTAGGCTATACCCCTTTGTCGTAATTTAGGGTAAGAGGGTATAGGTATAGAAGGCGTTAACTCTTTATCTTTAGATTTAGGCAATATCTAGGGTAGTATAGTGCCTTTAAGCAAGGCTGACGATAAGTAGGATATATTTTATACAATACCAGTAGTTAAATAAGTGGAGTATAGAATAAGAATTACGGCAAGAATTTAAATTTTTTTTAAGGGAGTTTATTTAGTAGATTATAAGATTACCCTATACTTAGGCCTATTTAGGAGAGCTTAATAATATAATATAGGAAGTTATACAAATTTCCTACAAATAGCGCTATACTAAGCGTTTATATAAATAAGGTATTCTAACTACGCTAATAACCTTTAAATGCTACTTAAAAGGTATTGTAAGCCTTTAAAGGGTCTTTAAGACTCTAAGGTAAGAGAACCACACAAAGACTCTAAAGGGCTAAAGTTAGTATTCTCCAAAACTAACTAGTTCTCCCCTAGTTTTAGGCTATTTAAATTAGTAAAAGGTATATAAGTAGATAGTTAAAGCAACAATATATAGCTAATTATTATGCTCTAAAGGCTGTGGACTAGTTGCATAACCTTTTATTAAATTATAACTCTTTTAGCGTGAATTACGCAAAGGTTTGCCACTATAAAAGTATACTATTAGTGGAAATATAGTAAATACTAAATATAAACTTACTACTTAGTTTATTAATTAGATAAGCCTCTAATGCTTCTTAAAGTGCTATAAGAGCGGCTTTCTAAAACCGCACATCTTGTATATTATTTGTAGCAATATCGCGAACCAGGCGGTTAAATGGTGTAGATAGGATTATAAGAGCTAGCGACTTTTAATAGAAACAAATTTCTGCTAAGGCTTAAGCTATAAAAGTATTAGTGAAAAGATTACTATAAGTAAAGTAAGAGTAGTATACCTTTAGGTCTCTGCCTTCTAGTACTAGTTCTTTTATAAAAAAGAGTTCTAGTGCGTCTAGCCTTAACAGTTGGAATATATATATTTATTTCCCTAGTAGTCACATTTATAGGAGCACGAGACTTCTTAGTAGGTTTAGTGGGCTTGCTAATAGGGGTCTTATAGGAGGTACTAGAAATAGCCTTAGCTGGAGTAGTCTTGCCATATATAGATTTCCGGCTGGTAAATAGCTTATAAGTATTAGTAGCCTTGCCCTTTCCCTTATCTATAGTACTGGGTTTGCTATTGCCTCCTTAGCCTCTATTACCTCTGCTAATGCCTATAGTAGTAGTCCAGCGAAGCTTTTTTGCAGCTATGGGTTTAACCATAGGGATAGGAGGGTGTTATAAAAGTATTAGCGTTTACCATAACGTCTACTATAACTATAAAAACTTATAGTAGGAGTTGGGAAATTATTCTTATCTTCTTCCCCAAGAATAGGATTATATTCCTTAGCTGCTTAGTTAAGATTTAGTAATATATTATCTTTAGACTTACGCCTAGCCTTAGTATCTCCCCTAAGTTTATCTTTTTTAGAAGAAGAAGCATTTCCAATAGTATTCTTAGAAGGAGATATACTCCTAGCAGTATTTTTAGAGGGGGGCGTATTCCTAGCAGCATTTTTAGAAGAAGGTATATTCCTAATAGTTTTTTTAAAGGGGGGCGTATTCCTAGCAGCCAGACTCTAATCTTTATTACTTCTATAGTTAGGGGCGGACCTATAATCTTTCTTAGATTTAACCTTAGGACTAAAATCAATCTTAACTAAATTTTAATTTCTGCCTTTAATTTTAGCTATACGTTTCTGCCTAAAAACAGCTTTTCTAGTATTTAAAGCAATTCTTTTATAGTTCTTTTGGATCTCTTCCTATAGATAATATTAGCGCATACTAGAATAGCCACTATATAATATATAAACTTACAGCAGTAAACGGAACGTTAGTTTAAGGGGGGGTGTCTTTATTGTCTAAAATGCCAAGCTTATAGGAAAACTCGCGATTGGGTTTATATATAGGAGATTTTAAGGCTGGTAGAATCCCTATAGCTAATACAAGCTTTTTAGCCTTATAATACTCGCGGAAGGCTTAATACTATTTATAAATTAGCGTTTACTATAACGTCTACTATAAATGTATATTGACTTATAGGTGTCTTCTCTCTTTTAAAGCGAGAACTTGGGGTCGTAGAAACAAAGCTTACTAGGCGCATTAGTAAAGGTATATTAGAATTTATATCACTGTAGTTATTAGCTAACAGAGACTTCCAAGCAGTAGATATAGATAACTCCGGAAGAACAGTCTTAGTAGACTATATAATATTTTATCTAGAATTATCTTTATAAGTATACTAAGAGCTGTTAGCCATAGCACCTTAAATATACTAGAGAGGAAGGCCAGGTAAAGTAGTAGAAGCAGCATTATTAGTAGTAGTAGGATCTTAAGCAACGGGCTCGGCCTTATATAGCGTTATAGGTAACGGAGTGGGAGGCCTTATAGGCGTTACAGCGTTATCAGCACTAGAAGGAGACGGTGGGAGTAATATAGCATTTTTATTAGAAACAGTCTTTATTTTATATAGGGCGATAGCAGTTAAGCGTATAGCATACCCTAATACATACTAAGCTATACTAGCTATAGTAGTACCAAGCGTCTACTATAATTATAGTAGATGGAAAGTTAGGTAGTATTAATTAGGCGTAATAAAAAGTAAATTTTAAAATTTTTTATACGGCTATAACTTATAGTGCGCGCATGGACCACTAGCTTAAATATTAAGCGAAATTAACCGTCTACCATATTATAGTAGATGCCTTCCTATACAGCTCCAAAGCCTATAATTTTACTATTTCTCTTTAAAATGTTATTAAAACGCGTTACTTCGCCCTTAACTAATATATATAAGCTAAAAAAAATAAATCTCTCTATAGTTTATAATAAAACATAGGCTATAGCACCTAAGAATAAAGTAAACTATATACACTCCATTAACGACTTATACTGTATTATAAAATTATAGAAACTTATAAAGTATTAAAAGGTTACTAAAGGGTAAAAGACTATACTACTTATAGCGAAAAAAATAAGCTATAATAGACAGAGTAATATATAATTATAGTAAATATTATAATAGATGCTAACTATATTATAGGATTAATCCTAGTTATTATATAAGTATTTAAAATTAGTTTCTAGCTTATAACCATACCTATATAAAGTTTAATAATAATAATTTGGCCTAGGAGGACTTAGATAAGTTAAATATTTTTTTAAATCTTAATATTATTAGGTAAACACTGGTAATAAAAAGGTATTTAAAGGTAGGTATTTTTATATTATAAAAAAAGCTAAACTTAAATAAGATATTAGTACTACTTACTATAATATCTACTATTAGCGACTTAGTTAATCGAGGCATAAGCATAGTAAGTGGGACGCGTAAGCCTATATAATTAGATTGTCTATAAACGAGAATTTAAAGCTAAAGAAAAGGAAAGAAAAAGATAATTAATAATATAAGGAGTTATATATAATCCCCTAGTTATATAAGAGTCATATAAGCTCTGCATCTACTATAACGTCTACTATAACGTCCGCTATAACGTCTACTTTCTGCTAGTGCCGTAACATCTACTTAAAATTAATATACCTTAGTAAGGTTCTATAATAGCTAGTAGTTAGAATTAGGGCAGTTATTAGGCGTTTTAACTTTCTTAATATACTTCTTTAAATTACCTACCTCCTAATTCTTAATATCTTTATATTTATATATAATTTAAATATAGCCCGTAATTATATTAATACTATACCAAATAATATATAATAGGTATAGGCAGTGATAAGTTATATTAAGATTATCTCCCTTAAGATTCTTATGGGATGTAATTAATGTAACTATAGTATTTAATATTAATACCCTAACTATAAACTAGCTAAAGCTAGTTATAAAAGGGCCAGATCCTAAAAGTATTCCTTAAAACTAACTAATTCTCCCCTAATTCTAGGCTATTTAAAATTAGTAAAAGGGATATAAGTAGGTAATTAAAGCAATAACATACTACCAATTATTATGCTCTAAAGACGCTGGACTAGTTATATATCCTTTTATTAAATTATAACTCTTTTAGCGTGAATTACGCAAAGGTTTGCCACTATAGAAGTATACTATTAGTAGAAAGATAGTAAATAGTAAAAATAAACTTACTACTTAGTTTATTAATTAGATAAGCCTCTAATGCTTCTTAAAGTGCTATAAGAGCGGCTTTCTAAAACCGCACGTCTTGTATATTATTTGTAGCGATATCGCGAACTAGGCGGTTAAATGGTGTAGATAGAATTATAAGAGCCAGTGACTTTTAATAAAAACGGATTTCTGCTAAGGCTTAAGCTATAAAAGTATTAGTAAAAAGATTACTATAAGTAAGAGTAAGTAGTATACCTCTAGGTATCTACCTTCTAGTACCAGTTCTCTTATAAAGAAGAGTTCTAGTACGTCTAGCCTTAATAGTTAGAATGTGTATATTCATTTCCCTAGTAGTCACATTTATAGGAGTGTAAGACTTCTTAGTAGGCTTAGTAGGCTTACTAGCAGGGGCCTTATAGGAGGTACCAGGAATAGTTTTAGCTAGAGTAGCCTTACTATAGGTAGATTTCTAGCTAGTTAATAGCTTAGAAGCATTATTAGCCTTGCCTTTTCCCTTATTTATGGTAGTAGCCTAGTAAGGCTTTTTTACAGCTCTAGGTTTAACCATATATACAAAAGGGTGCTATAAAAGTATTAGCGTTTACCATAACGTCTACTATAACTATAAAAACTTATAGCAGGTATAGAATTATTCTTATTATCTTTATCCCTAGTAATAGGGTTATTTTCCTTAGCTGCTTAGTTAAGGTCCAGTAATATACCGTTTTTAGACTTACCTCTAGACTTAGCATCTCCACTAAATTTATATTTCTTGGAAGTAGATATATTTCTAGCAGAATTTATAGTAGGAGATACATTCCCAGTAGTATCCTAAAAAGGAGGCATATTCTTAGTAGAACCCTAAGGAGGTATATTCCTAGCAGTATTTTAAGGAGGCTTATTCCTAGTAATATTTAAAGGTACGTTCCTAGCGGCATTTAGAGGCGCGTTCCTAGCAGTATCCTTAGCGGCTAAAGCTGCCTTTTTAGCTCTCTTTTTAGCAGTATTAGCAGCCTAAAGTTCTTTAGCAATTGCACTCTAGTTTACAATAATTCTCTTATTAGTTATAGAGTTATAATCCTTCTAAGGTTAAGGCTTAACCTTAGGAGTACGATTAATTTTAGCTAAATTCTAATTTTTGCGCTTAATTTTAGCTATACGTTTTCGCCTAAGATCAGCCTTCCTAGAATTTAAAGTAATTCTTTAATTTTCCTTTTAGATCTCTTCCTATGGATAATATTAGCACATACTAAAATAGCTACTATATATTATATAAAACTTACCTTAGTAACCAGAAGGTTAGTTAAGGGGGGACTAGGTTTATTATCTAAAATACTAAATAAGTAAAAAGGCTTATAAGAGGGTTTACGCGTAGGAGATTTTAAGGCTGGCAGAAGCCCTATAGCTAGTATAAGCTTTTTAGCCTTACAATACTCGCAAAAAAGTCAATACTATTTATAAATAAGCGTCTACTATAACGTCTACCATAAATACATAGTAACTTATAGGCGTCTTCTCTTAGTCTCTAAAACGAGAACTTAAGGTAGCAGAAATAAAGCTTACTAGGCGCATTAGTAAAGGCATATTAGGACTTATCTTACTATAGTATTTAGCCAATAAAGACGTCTTAGTAGCAGATATAAATAACTCTAAAAGAACAGTCTTAATAGACTATATAATATTTTATACAGAAGAATCTTTACAAGCATGCTAGGGAGGAAGGGCGGGTGTAAAAGCAGCATTTTAATTTACTTACACTTCTATAGGGCGAGAAGGATTAGAAGATCTAGTAATAGTAAAATCCTAAGCAACAGGCTTAGCCTAATTTAGCGTAGTTATAAGCGGAGTAGAGGGCTTTATAGGCGTTACGGCGTTTTTAGCGGTCTTTTTACGAGAAATAATCTTCTTTTTAGGGAAAATGGTCTTCTTTTTAGGCAAGGTACTCTTTTTAGGTAAAGTAGCACTAGCTAAGCACGTGGTACGTCTTAATAAACGTTAAACTACACTAGACATAATAGTACCAGCGTCTACTATAATTATAGTAGACGGAAAGTGGGTGGTGTTAATTAGGTATAATAAAAAGTAAAAAGTAAAAATATTTATATAGCTGACTTATTATGCGCGCACGGACCACAATCTCAGATATTAAGCGAAAGTTTACTTTTAGCCCACTTTCTAACTTCCCTACACACCAACCATCTACTATATTATGGTAGACGCCTTCCTACACAGCCCCAAGCTATAATCTTGCTATTCGCTCGCTATTCTTCACTAAAATATTATTAAAACGCGCTGCTTTGCCTTCTACTAATGCACCTAAGCTAAAAAAGGTGAATGCCTCTACGCTTCGCAACAAAAGATGGGCTATAATGCCCCAGAATAAGGCAAAACGCACAGACTCTGCCAATGTCTTATACTATATTACAAAATTAAGGAAATCGGTTAAGTACTAGTAGGCTACTAAGGAATAAAAGGCTCTACTACTTACTAAGGAAAAGCAAGTCGCAATTAACAGAAGGTAATATGGAATTATAGTAGATATTACAGTAGACGCTTACTGCGTTATAGACTTAATACTAGTTGTTATATAAGTATTCAAAATCAGCTCTAGGCGTATAATTACAGCTATATAAGATTTAATAACAATAATTTGGATTAGGAGAACTATAAAGACCTAGATAAACTAGATATTGTTTTAAAGTCTTAATATCGCCAGGACAATATTACTAATAGAGAGGTCCTTAAAGGTAAGTATTTTAATATTATAATGGTTATTATACTAACGTCTATAGTTAATCTTTCGCCTAAAGAAGAATAAGCCGCAGCTTAGTATACTTCTAAGTCTTTTTACAGACGTTATAGTATTCTTCAATTTAGAGCTTTGCATAGACACTAGAATAATGCTATATATTCTCTTAAAAGGAAGATTATTCTTCTAAATGAATTTTTAATGACTACTCTTCGCTCTGCTTTCTATTTAAGAATTATTAGTATACTTTCTAAGCGTATTTATTAAACGGACAACTAGGTATAAAAACTCTATTTATTAAAGAGGGCTTTTAGAGCCTCTATATATATACCAGATAGGTAACAAATAGGTTATAAATAGAATAACAACGCAGTTGTCATTTGGTAATAGAAACAGGTAATAAAACTTTTAATAAGACATTTAATAAGATATACAAGGTAAGGAGTAGGGTATTAAGACATAGGGTTCTAGACTTAAAGCCAGTATTAAGATAGTAGTAAGGAAATACAATCCAGTTTAACACACACCCCTAGCTACACAGAGCCTTCTAGGCTGCTGTAAAAAGTCACGATGTTAATTTAGTATTAAGTTTTAAGAAATCCCCTATAGAGTTACCTTACCTAAATATTATCCAAATTAAATTAAATTAGATCCTTAATGTTAATAAGGTTTAATTGTTAAATAAACATCTTATGCTTTTAATAAGGCAGAGCCTTTGTTAAGCTATCTACTGTTATGTCTATAGTAGGGACCTATTTAATATTAATCCTTCCTTTATAGACTTCCTAGCGGAGCTAGTAGAGATAAATATTAACGTGTTAGAGCTTGGTGTTAAGCTTAGCGTTACTTTTAGTAAAGAGTCATATCATCTACATATTGTCGCAGTAGATTACTTGCTTTTCATTAGTGTTAAATTTAACTTCTTTAAAAAATCGCTGCCACTAAATCGACTTAGTAGCTGCATATAATAGAGCTAGGAGCTCTGCCTCTATGCTTAATTTTATTACTAATTTTTGCTTAGTCAATCGCCAGTCAATTGGTCCTCTAAATAAGGTAAATAGGTAGCCTTTTATACTCTTCCTATTAACTAGATCGTCTCTAAACAATATGTCACTTACCCTTACAAAAATTTAGTTTATTATATTCTCCTTTAAGAACTTAATTGCAAGGGTCTTTAATTAATAGAGATAGGCAATTACCCTTATAGCAGCTCCATTGTGTATTAGTAACGGATTTCGTAAGAATTCCAATAGCTTACTTACTATTTTTGCCACATCTAGACAGGTGATATTTGCTATATAGAGCATTAATCCGATCTTCCTCTAGTATAGATAGGTGTCCTGCTTTAAGGCCTATTCTAGATTTAGGTTAAGCTCCTCAATTCCTATAGGTATGTATACCTTATAATAATCTTTAACTTTAAAGCTTGTCGCGATCTTATTAATATAGGAGTTCTAGCTAAGCCAAATCTTCCTATTCTCTTAGTTATAAATAATTCAAATCCCTAGGAACCAGGTAAGGTCACCTAGGTCCTTTATTTTATACCTTTTTATAAGGTGCTCCTTGAACATTTTAAGCTTAAGTAGGTCCTTCTTCCTATAGGCAGCTGTAATATTGTCAATATAGAAGAAGACTATTAGCTAATTATTATAATATAGGCAAGGATCCTCCGCTACTAGCTTTAAGCCTTCCTTTTTTAGTGTTATAGTCAAGTCGCTATGCTATAGTAGAGGTAATCGTCGCAATCTATAGAGCGCTTATTAAAGCAGTAGGCACTTGCCCTTAATCAGAAATCCATCTAGACACTTAATATATACAACCTCATCAATCTCGCTATTTGCGAACGCGTTAATGGCGTCGCCCTGCCAGCAATCTAGGTTAAATATTGCGACAATAGCCATTAAGGCTCTAAACGATTTTGCTACTAGAGTTGCGGTATATATATCCTTATAAACTGACTCTTGTAAGTCACCTCTTATGTAAAAACAAGCCTTAAACCTTATTAGATATTTATTATTATTAGTCTTATAGATAAATACCCAGATAATAGGCACAGTTTTAATATAGATTGTCTTATTAACGACTTAGAACATTCCTTAATTTTAAAGGTCTACATATTCCTTTTTAGCAGCAGCTACGAACTCTTCCTTATATTAATATCTTTAAAGCTCCTTCCAAGTCCTAGGCGGCGGTGGGAGTTAATCACAGTACAGCTTTTTATAAAAGGTAAGCCCTACATTAAAGGCTAATCTTTAAGCTTAAAGGCTTTGGTCGTCGGTAACATTAGCAAAAAAACCTGTATAGGTTTTTAATTAACCTTTAAGTCTCTTTCCTTTAACTACATTTTGCTCTCCTATATTACTATTAATCTTCTTCTCTGGCTTAGATTTATTAGTTAGAACTATAACATAGTGTGGCTTCTTTGCCGAGGTCTTTAAGGACGGTAGTAGAGGCTCCAGTAAGTTAGGTTCTAGTGTCTTATCTAGGGTAGGAAGCCCTGGAGCTAAGTTGTCTTTAGAGCTTAAATTTTATTATTTACTACTTTTAGTATTAGGCTTCTCTTGATTTCTACTAGAATCTACCTATTATCTTCCTTTAGTATTAACTTAAATCTTATCTAGAGTCTTATCGCTTTTATTAAGTAACAATTTCAATTCGTTTTAAAGATTCTCTATTTAACGGACATTAATAATTTTCTATATTTGGTTAGTCCTTACTCGGAGTACATTCGCAAGATCTGGCTATAAGTTATTATAGAGCAATTACTTATTAAACTTTATATCTTTTATTCTAATGACCTTCTTCCAACTTAGAATGTAGATTTGGAAAATATTTATTAAATTATACCCTACTAGATATCCTATATAGGCCCTTAGCACGAGCTTATTCAGGTATAGAATATTATATTTAAGAGGATAGGCCCTATAGCCATAGACTTATAGGTGTCCTATATTAGGTTTTGGTAGTGTTATACCCATTACTAACTAGATTTTCTTGAAAGGTATTTTCTACCTAAGTCTTCTACTAGGCGTCTAATTAAGTAGATAGGTAGCTGCTTTATAGGCTTCTAGTATTAGCTCCTCTAGTAAATAGGCCTCAATCCTTATATATTAAGCCTTCTATATAATCACCCCCCAAGATCGTTCCGCTGGACCGTTCTGTAATTAAGTATTAGGTGCTAATTTTTTAAGAGTGATTCCTTATTCAGCTGTCTAATCCTTAAATTCGTCTTTAAGAGACGTCTCTCTATCTATATAGATTATAGCTACCTTAAAGCCGTATTGTCGTTCAATAATATTACAATATATAATAACTCTTTGGGTAAGGGACGACTTTTTAACTATCGTGTCTACCTTATTTATTCGCGTCGCGTCGTTAAGGAAGTATACCGCGTACTTATTGCCATTAAATATAACTATTCCGGGTATTAAATCAAGGTGGATTTTATAGAAAGGAACTATTAACTAAGTTAGTGTTCTTCTAAATATTACCTTGTAAGCTTTGCTCACTTTACACGCTTTATATTCTACCGTTATTAGGCCTTTTAGAATCGCGCCTATTACTAACTTAAGTAGTTATATAATTGCTTCTTTTCCTATATAGCCTAATTACTAGTGCTATACGTAACCTTCTACCTAATTTAGCAGAGGCTTTAATAAATGCTTTACTAGTTTTAATTAAGTCGCAAAGAAAGCTTTTGGTAAGTCTTTCTTTAGCTTATTATATTTAATGGTTTTCTAACCATAGTGGTAGCTATAGTGGGCGTACGTTACATTGTCGCCATAGTAAAAAGTGTTCTTTTTATTGTTCCAATAGACGCCCTTATTATTAAGCTTTTAGAGGTATACTAGGTTAGTATAGAAGCCTAGTATAAAGGCTGCTCCTAAAAGCTATATCTGCCTCTTCCCTTTTAGGTGGTTAATTGTGACTATAGCTATGCCATAGCCTTCGATTTCTTTAATATGCGAGCCTATATAGATATAGTCTAAGGTAGGCTTAATATCGCTAACAAATCTAGCTCAATTATTAATAACGTATAAGTTAGTTCCTAAGTTAAGAATAATACTGTTATAAAGCTCATAACTAGAAGCTATATTATAGGCTCCTACTTAATAAACTACAAAGCCTCCGTTAGGCTCTTAAAAGCTCTGCTAGTTGCCATCCTTTAGCTTCTTATTAGCTTGATTATCCTTTTTAATTTACTTAATATAAGCCTTGATTTCGGGCGTTATATTAGCAATCTTTTTATCTACCTTCTTCTAAATTTCATCACTTGGTTTAAACCACGATGGGCAAGAAATCAACTCTAAAATATACTAGTACTTATTAAAGTAGTGACGCTTTCTACATAGGCACTCTAGCGGCGGTCGCCTTTCCTTCTTTTACTCATCTGCTAACAATTTAGTCTTTGACTTAGGCTTTAATTTAGTAACTTACTTAACTTATCCTTAAAGGTGGCTACAAAGGATCCTTATAGGGTTTTGCCCTTTTGGGCAAGCTCTGTATGACGGTAATTTCAGTAGATTTTAACTAGTTTAAAGAAGCCAGGAAGCTTCTCCTTCTTCCACTCTATCCTTTTAAGCTGGTTCTTCCAATATTTGGACTAGCTTAGTGTAATTAAATCAACTACGTATATAAAGTCTCTTACTAAATGGTTACTATTTATTTTAGGTAGACCTAGCTCCTTATACTTAGTATATACCTTCTCCCACTCCTCTAATTAGACCTTAAAGTTCTAGTTCCAAGGCGCTTTCTTAAGCTTTACATACTGGGTGGCTGCTCGAAGCTTTTAGGCGTTGTTAGTTAGAGCAATTCTCTGCTTTAGTAACACTAAGACGTTATAGGTGGTGACGCATTTAAATGTGTAGATAAGGTAAGTACGTAAGATTAAACTTTAGATATAGCTGCGTAACGTATTAAGAGCTAATAGCTGTTTTCTATATAGCTTTATATCTTCCCTATAGTTGGCTTTAAGCGTATAGAGCTCCTCCTTCTCCTCCTTATCTAGCTCTGCGAGCTTCGTCATCCCCCAGCTATTAGCATCTTTGGGTAAGGCTCAAACAGGTTCTTTAAGCTTTAGCAATTTAGTCTTAGGTATTAATAGGTCAATATACTCCTAGAGATAATTGTTATTTACTTTTAACTTAATTACCTTAATCCATTCGTCCCAATTGTTTGGGCTTGCAAGGATTATGGATAATACAATAACGGGTTTGGTTTCTTATTAAGAATTCATTATCGTGGTTATCTATAACTAGGATAATAATTAATTGGAATAAAGGCTTTAGAATTAAAGATAATTTAGTAAACAGACTGGGCTTATAACTATTAAACAGATAACTAGGTATAAGAACTCTGTTTATTAAAGAGGGCTTTTAGAGCCTCTATATATACACCAAATAGGTAACAAATAGGTTACAAATAGAATGACAACGCAGTCATCATTCGGTAATGGAAATAGGTAATAAGACTTTTAATAAAACATTTAATAAGATATACGAGGTAAGGAGCAGGGTATTAAAACATAGGGTTTTAGACTTAAAGCCAGTATTAAAATAGTAGTAAGGAAATACAATCTAGTTTAACAGTACTTTACAGGTCTCTTTCTATATATTAGCTTAAAGAAATTTTAAAAGCTAACTATTCTTATAGGTAATAATTCTAGAAGGTCGATTCCCATACCCCTATAAAGTGTTTACCTTTATAGAGCGTGCTGTTTGGAGGAGTTTCTAGAGCGTAACTCTAGAAAATAAGAACATTAGTTTACCTGGCCTAGCAAAGTGGTGGGAGAACTATAATATGGCTAGGTATAGATTCGTTAGGGAGATAAATATAGAAAAGGTAGAGGTAGCGCTTGCCTTAATAGCAAAGGAGTATAACTTTGCGAACCCTAATTTTAAGGTTCTAGATAAGCAACTAGAGGATAGTTTGGCAAATTTAGCTCTCTTATAACTAGTTTTACTAGTTAGGGGGCTATAGCTATAGGTTTGAAGCTATTTAGGGATCTGGTTCTTTTATAACTAGCTTTAGCTAGTCTAGAGTTAGGGTATAAGGGTAGTAAATACCTACCTTTATTTACTGGCTTTTCACTAAATAAGCAGTGGGTTAAAGAAAAAATCTTATATTATATTCTAGATTTCTAGTACCTTAGCCTAATCTAACTTATAATCTAACTATAATCTGCTTAACTCTTAGAGAAGGCTTTCGCGTAAAGGTATAAAACGTCTACCACAACGTTTAGCATAATATTTACCATAACGCCTACTATAGCGTTTACTATAACGTCCACCATAATATCTACCATAGCGTCTACCATAGCGTCTACTATAATGTTTACTACAATATCTACTATAACGTCTACTATAACATTCTACTATAACGTCTACTATAATGTCTACTATAATGTCTACTATATTGTCTACCATATCTTTTACCATAACGTCTGCTATAAACGTCTACTATAATATGTCTACTAACGTCTACTATAACGTCTACTATGACGTCTACTATAATGTCTACTATAACATCTACTATACCCCCTATATAACTTTTATAACTAGGTCTATTAGGTACCTATTAGGTTAACCTACCTAATTACCTAACCTACTGGGTCCTATAATTGCACAAATGCAGTTAGTTATTTACTTATGGGCCAATTAACTCCACCTAATAGAATCGCGTCTAAGCTTGCTAAGGTAATACTAAGATAAGGAGATAATTATAATCTAAAAGGTATTAGGTATATCTGGTATTATCTATTATAATAATAACCTATACCTTACTATCTATATTATAGTTATTATAACGCCCTAAAATCTGATAAAGAAGAAATAATCTAATTAGTAATAGATGTGCTATAATGTTGTTGCCGAGTTTAAATGCGCTAATAAACACGAACAAGCTAGAGAGGACAGGCTAAGATTTAAGTATATTGCAAGATATATAACTGCTTTACAAAGTCTAACCAGTATTTCGTGTCCTTTAGCTTTAAGAGACCGCGAACATATCCTACAGGAGGACGACCCTAAAGAGAACTGTTCTAAATATAAAGGAGAGACGCCTCCAGAGATACTGTAGTATTACAGTACTAGCAGAAAACGGCAGATTTACAGCAAAGAACGGTAGAATATAGCAGGCAGTTATAATTAGGTAGCTAGAAGATTATATAAAATCCTACCTTAAGTAGCACTACTATTCTTCTCCTTATAAAAGCTTAGGTAATAAGAACTAAATCTATTAGTAGCCTATATATAAAGATTCTAAGCTAAGGAGAAGAAGAAGATTCTTAGGAGTTGCTAAAGCCCTAAGGCACTAGTGTCCTATATCCACAATATTTAGCTGTAACGGCTAAAACAAATGCCTCTGAACTGAAGCTTAAACAAATGCTATATTACAAAGATACTAAGCTAAGGAGAAGAGGAGAGGTATATATAGGAGGTAGAGACGTAATATATACGCGTTAGAGCGCCAAGTCTTTAGCTAAACCCCTAACTAGGCTCCCTATCAAGGTTATGCGTTATAGTGCTGTAACACCAGCTAGGTTCTACTAGGACGGTAATATTTCTTTTCTTTCTTTAGCTTTAGATCCTCGTTAATAGACAATCTAATTATATAGACTTGTATACGTCTACTCTGCTATATTTGTGCCTCGATTAACTAAGTTGCTAATATATAGAATATTTTGACTAGTCTATAGAGGTATTTCTAGATATAAAGTATTAATATAGTTAATATAGTTTACGAGTAAGTTCTTACGCTATTATTTAATTTTTTTCTCTTATTTTAGCTATAATTTACTGCTCTTGCTCAGATCCTCCCTAATAGTATATAGTACAGTAAGATCTAGCCTATTGAATTAACTTTGGCTTAGCAGTAAAGATCCTATATATATTAATAAATAAGCTAGTAAGAGTAATTTAATATTTTACTATTTACTGTTATTTTGGCTTATATAGTAGACTAAATACAGTAGTTAAAGCAGCTCTTCCTTCTATAGCGTACCTGTAATATTGAGATCGTAGATAAAATATCTATGTATCGGCTGATCGGAATCAAAATTATAGGGGATATACACATAATTATAGCTTAAGCCTTAATATAATATATTAAAATTCCGTCTAAGAAACTCCTAATAAAATAAATCTCTAAGCAAGCGGAAACGTCCTTAAGGATTGCCAGGTATATCTATAATATAGGCTTTAATAATAATACAAGTTTGACCAGAGATAATATCGTCCATAGATAGTAGGGGTAGGTAAGCAGGTAGGCTAGAATTATTATAACAAAGAATTAAGGAGATAAAGAAATAGGGGTTGTTAGAATAATACTAATATAGCCTATACTCTGGCTAACCCCGCAGCTTAATAATACAAAACCCTAAGTAACCCAAGGTTAGCTTGATTCGATCAGTCGATTAATAGGGTTTTATATAGTTGGTCAATTAAGGCTCTGCCTGTGGCTCTATATTAGTCTGCATTTATAGGCGTCAAACGATTAATTAATCAAACAGGGAATAGAGGGGGGGATAGGTATTAAGGCTCTTATAGAGGCTTTGAAAACGTTAATTAGCGGTGCTTTATATAGGCTCTATACGGAGCTTTACCAAAGACTGCTAAAAGCTCTATATAAAGCTCTGTCAGAGGCTCTCTGTATGAAGATCCCCTAAAGCTCTATATTAAGCTCTACTAAAGTTTCGCGTAGAGCTCCACCGAGGCTTTACGCGGAGCTTTATACAGCTCTACTAAAGCTTTGCGCTAAAGTTCTATACGGAGCTCTATATAGAGCTATACATGGAGCGTCTACTACAACGTCTTCTGGAACAATTGGGTCCAACCTAAAAATTACTAAGTTAGGTCTAGCTAACCCAATATTGGATTAGGGCCTACTAAGTATAGACCCTAGTAGGTATAAATTTCTATTAAGCCGCTAAACTGGATTGAATTTCTAAGACACGAGTTAGGTTATTAGGTAAGTTAATTTGCTAAGGAACTAATAGACCTAGTTACAAAAGTTATATAGGGTAAATATTATGGTAGATACTATAGTAGATGTTATAGTAGACGTTTATAATAGATATAGAGCTCTATATAGAGCTTTAATAGATATCCGTGTGTAGAGCTTTATAGTAGACGTTATGGTAGACGTTATAGTAAACATTATAATAAAATTGATTCTATTATACCCTAAATAAGCCCCAATTTGGATACCATTTCCGCAGGGCCTGTAGCTGTACCTTGGCTATAAATCTACCAATTTAGAATTCTTAAATTCTATAATATACGGTCGCAATACGGTGGAGAAAGTCGCTGTCGCTTCTATTTTTATAGGGCGGTCGGCGAACTGTTATATAAAGTTATTAATCCACTAACCCTGCCTCCTATACGCTAAAATTGCAGTGCCCTTTAAAGCAGCGCTGATATCTATAAGGCGGCTGCCGTCCCGTTAATACATTTCGTATAAAGTCTCTATTAGTTGACTAAACTTAATGGCGTCTAGGTAAAACTGTTATAATAGACGTTGTAATAGATGTTATAGTAGACGTTATAGTAGACGCAGAACTCCGTGTAGAGCTTTAGTACAGCTCTATGCGAAATCTTAGCGGAGCTCCCTATAAGGCTTTAAGGGAGCTTTATAGAAAGCCTCTAGTGGAGCTTTTAGTAGAGCTTCTAGTAGAGCTTCTAGTAGAGCCTTTAACAGAGCTCCATATAGAGCCCCGTGCAAAGCCCTATAAAAATGATCTTTACAACAAGTAGAATTTCTAGAAGTAGCTATAGTTTGGAATTTTCAGCTTCTTTACTATAAGCTCTATAAGATCATTAATAAGTATCTTACGAGTAACCTCCTGTTACGGCACTAGTAGAAAGCGGCAGTTATAGTAGACGTTATGGTAGACGTTATAGTAGACATAGAGCCTACGTAACTCTTATGTGACTAGGGGATTGTATATAACTCCTTATGTTGCCACTTGTCTTTTCTTTTCTTTCCTTTTCCTTAGCTTTAGATCCTTGTTTATAGATAATCCAACTATATAGGCTTGCACGCGTCCTTCTTGCTGTGCTTATACCTTAATTAACTGAGTCGCTAACATCTCCCAAGTCTCTGCATATTTTAGTATTGCGATTTATTTTCCTAATAGTGTTATTATCAAACAGGACAATTAAAAATAAAAATTCTAGTTTATTAAACGTGGCTCTAAGGCCTCTATATATATATTAAGAAGTCGTTATTAGCTTTATCTGATCTATAATATATTTGGTTAATTAATTAGAGCCTTAAACATTAGTTATTTAACTAAGGACTAATATAACGTCTAAGGTCTTAGAGGCCGACGGTTATAGCGTCCTTAATATAAGCATCTTTAGTTCCTCTTAAGATTTGCTAATAAAGAAGGTGAAAAATACTTAGAATTTGGTGTCTTATTATATTAAGTTGGTTCAGTTATTAGCCATCCCAATAAGGTAGAGTTATTAGATTTATTATTAAAAGTATTATTAAAGGGGCCTAAATCTTTAAGGTCGCCTTCCTTAGGTTTAATGGGTAGAGGAACTAAAGTATTTTTATTAACTACTATCTCTTATTACTAAGCTGGGAATACCAAGGACTCTATTAGCTAAGTAATAAGATTTTAAGCGGTCTTTACTAGACCTACTAAAGGCCCCTTAAAGAGGCTAAAAACCTTAGCACCACTAAAAAGACTTAATAAAGTTATAGCAGTTCCTGGGTAACTAAATACGTACTATAGTGTCTAGAGCCTTGCTATTTAAGTATATCCTAATGCTTCTTCTTAACTAATAGGAATAATCTTAGCGTTTTAAATAATATTTGTTATCTTATCATCATCTTTAAGAGTTTTTGCCTCTAAATATTTGTCTCTTAACATCTTCTTTACTTGTTTAAAGATGGCTTCCTTAATCGTTCCTTTTAAAACTATTAGACGCTAAGCAGGCTAATAGGAATTATATATATAATACTCTATAAGGAAGAAGTGTAAGGGGCTCTGTAGCCCAAGTAGGTAAATATATAAGGCCCACATGCTGTTATGTAACATATTACATACACGTCGCTAAGCTTAAAGAAATTGCCCAAGCACCCCCCCTACTAATAAAAACTATAGTCTTGACTAGAACTTCCCTTATCTGCCTAATTCAATAAGCCCGCTTAATAGCCTGTGCCTTAATGCTTAGTCGATTAATTGGGTTAATAATAAGAACAACGCTTACTACGTTAAAATTCAGACCAAGAGCACTACACATAACGTCAATGAGTAGTACTTAAATGGTAGGATCCTCATTAAACGCGACAATATATTTAGAGCAAGTAGCGTTATCTAGAGTTCTCGCGTAGATTTAGTACTCTATATAGAGCAACTCTAGGCATTGCGTAATATAGTACGCGGTATTATTACTATTATAGAAAATAAGGATCTTCTCTTCCTCCTAATGCTTTATCACCTTTTCAACTACATAGCTTAGCTTTAAAGAAGTAGTGCCAACCACGCAAACCTTCTACAGCGGAGACTCTTTAGGAAGCTCTTTTAGCTAATTTATTAAGGTAAGCTTTCGCTTCTTTAGGCGAGTTGGTGAAATAGGAGTATTAATATCTTTTACCCTAGTTATAGCTGCTGCTATACTCTCTTTGTTCTTAATAGTTGCGGAGATCTTTTTAACTTCTTAGGGCTGCTTTTCGCTTCTATAGAGATTAAGAACCTCTTGCCAGTAACAGGCTCTCCAGCGACGCAAAATAAAGGTATACTAGTCTTAGCTAATGTTTCCTACGTAGGCTAGGATTCCTTCCGCTTTTTTACACCTTCTTTATTTTTAAGTTACTCGATTTGCGCCCAAGCTTATTCTTTAACCAACTTTAGGCCCTCTATAGGATTAGTAGTAGAAATTTGCCCATTAATGTGGGCCTGCCCTTAAAGTAACTGTGTAATACTAATTATTAGAGGCTTCTTTGTTCTACTAAGTGCCCAGCGTTTAGCTAAGCCTATAGGCCATAATTCGTTTGGTAATAGGCCAATATTACAGCTCTAGTTTATTTCGATCGATTAATTAATTAAGTTGTTTATAGTATTCGCTGGCTAGTTATTTAAACGGTCGTTATTTAGTTCTGGTAGTGGTTATCTAGTTCTGGCGATAGTTATCTAGTTTTAATAACGATTATCTGGTTCTGGCGATGGTTGTCTAGTTCTAGCAACGGTTTTTTACTATCTGCCGTTCTGGTGCCTCCCTAGGTAGGGAAGGTATAAGGAAGGATATTGAAATATATAACCAAGGGGAGACAAAGATAATAGTTACTTAATATTTAATAGAGTAAGAAGCTCGTATATATATACAAATAATTAGGTGGCTAGTAATAGCCACCCTATATTAGGCCTAGCCACCTGGTTCTTAACAAAGAAAGGGTAAAAAATAAGGTGACTATATTAAGGGTATATTTGGCAGAGGCATATATAGAGGTTATTGGGAATATAGCAGGGACCTAATAGCAATGTATATCGCGCACACACGTAGGGGGAGGGGGGTGTCGCTATATAGAGTTATTTAGGGGGGTTATTGCTTTAAGGAGGGCGTTACTTAAGGGGTATAGTTCCTGCTAAGAGCGCATTAGGATAGTAGGTTCCTATTAGGACGATTAGGACGGTTAGGAACATTAAAATCCTATTAAGAGGCCTCTAGGATCTTGGTATCCCAACAATTTGCTAATAAGGTAGAGAGAAGATTGCTTATTATATTAGCTCTAGCATCTTTGCAAAGTGGCTCAAATCCCTTAATATTACTACGGGCGACCCAAAGACCGAGAAAGACGTAGCATTAGTAGGAATTTAAATAATAGGATATAGCGTCTACTATAACGTCTACCATAACGTCTACTATGAGGATATGGAGGTTCGCCATAGCCTTTACTTCTTAAATAAGCTTAATTGCTAGCTATTTCTTTATACTATTATCCATTAACTATATAATAGGTTAATATATTTAGATATAGAAATAGAAAAGGAAATATATATAGGTGTTAATAAACAGAGGTAGTAATAGTACGTAGGTAAGTCCCGTGGTAATATGCTTAGTATTAGCTCTAAAAGTACTATTAGTATATATTAACAACGTGCAGAATATATATATTACGATAATATATACTATGCGGTGTTATAGGTGGATCTTGATTCTCTAAGATCTACGCGTTATAAGGAATAAAGTTTATTACGTGTTCCCCCTAACCCAAATAAGACTAGCGTTAGGGCTAGGTATGCTCTAACGCAATATTCTAGTAACAAGTATAGGCAATGCTAATAATTTTATTACAGAGACTGCAAAAAGAGTTATATAAGCCCTATGTCTACTATAACGTCTACCATAACGTCTACTATAACTACACAAAAAATTCCACCTACCTATTTTAGCTAAACTTCCTCTAGGTCGTCTTTAGACTTAGCCTCTTATTTAGTAATAATCTTATTTAAATCCTTAGCAAACTCAATCGCTAGCTTAAGTTTTAGTTTTTTTTAAAAAAAAAAGGGTTTAAAGGTATACGCGCTATCTTATCCAAAGAACTATATACTGTGAGCCTTAATATATAAAGACCTCTTATTAAGTTACTTCGCGCCGCCTTCCACTTTGCCTTATTTAGTTGTCGCCTATCTTGCCTATAGTGCCCTATAATTGCGCTAAAATCGTCTTGGAATTCTTCTAACAACTATAGCACTAACCAATTTATTTGTTCTAGTGTGCTAAGTATACTGATTTCCTCTTACGCGTCCTATAAATGGTGTTTAAACGCCTTATGCATAACAGATAGTTTATTATAGTTATACTAAGGGATCGCTAATAGACATCGCCCTGCGTATTCCTTAACACAATTAAGGAACCTATATCCTGCTAACTATCCTACTTCTTCCACTATAATGGAATGCAGCCGCCGCGTAAGTATACGGAATGCTGCGTTATACCAACCCCGTTTCTTTAATACGTCCTCTCGCTTATTATCCCACGCGAATAAAGCAAAGACTTTATCCTTCTATAGCCCTATATTGTACCGTGCGAAGTGCGCCTTCCCATTCCGCGTCTTCCCGCTAGCTTTGCTCTGCTGTACCCCTACAATCCATGGCCGGCCGCCGATTAGGTTAAATACTATTGTCTATAAAAGTCCCTGTAGCCCTAACGCCTCGTCATCTTCTAATTTTGCCCTAAATTTCTTACGCCGCTTCTTATAGTCCTTTGCTAAATTAGTTAAACTATCCTCTGGCCAATTAGTCTAACGGTCTACCAATAACGCCAGGACTTCTTAAATATAGCTTTATACTAACAGCTATGCCCCCATTACAATACCAGTCTATTTTAACGTGCGTAGGTAATCTCTAAATAACTAAAACATTGCATTCTCGTGTAAGAGGGACCTTTAGATATTTAGTGTTTTATAGAACGATTTCTAGAACGCGTTAGCCGCGAGCGCTAGACGTTTAATTGCCTGCTAGGTAAAAGTTGGCATTATATTCTAAAGAATTGGATCTACTGGAAACTATGCCATTCCATTCTCTTTAATATATGCTTGGAGGTTTAGACCCTAACATTAACCTCTTTTGCCTTTAATGTCCTTATTACTTGTATCTAACTCCTCTCTCTCCCTTTTCTACCGTTCCCCTAACCACATAGATAGATGTGATAAAGGGTTAGTGCCAATACTTATATAGAGGACGCGCACCAGTGCAGATACCATTATACTATTAATAAGCTGTTCCTTCTACAACGCCGCTGGTTAACTATTATACCCCATGTTAACTCTTCCGATAATTACCTTAAGGTTAAAGAGCTACCGGTTTATCTCTATAGCTGCGAATGCATTTACCTTATTAGTAGGTAGAACCTAGTATGGCGTATACCCAGCTGCCCTACTAGCCGTACCTTAGCCATCCGCTACTAATAAAGTAGGCAACTCTATAGTATTAACGTCCCCCTCCTCTAGTGCTCTGAGTAGCTCTATTATTATACAGTATTCTTGCCTAACCCTATAGTTTTCGTTTTTGGAATCCCGTAAGGTAAAGGAGAGTCGCTATTTAGTAGTGGTATATGCTTTAAGTAGCTGCCATCTCTTTACTGCGTCTGGACGCATACCTTTTATACTATTAATAGAATACCGCCGTTCTAGCAATTCCTGTAAATAGCTAAGCGCTTCAAACTGCGGGTTCTAGAAGGGGCTGTAACCTTTAAATAGTATAGCGAACATTTCTTTATTGACGTTATACGCCTTGTTGTAAGCAATACCGCCGTTATAGTATAGGCTATTAGTCTGCTGTAACTCCACACTTACGCTGCTAGAGTCCCTTATAAGAGCCTAGTAATAACGGCATGTCTCTATTAATTCAGAGTTATGGTTAGGATAGGTAAATTTCCTTACCTAGTTATCTAAGCAGTGTAGTTTCTATATAAGCGTAACACCTCTACTAGGGTCCTTGGTAGATACTAGGGTATTCTCTATACCAAGATCTACCTAGTAGTCCTTGGTAGGTATTTATTCTGCATTAAAATTAAAGCATTGGTTAAGGTGTCTTAGATAGTTATTTCACGCCAGGCTAAATATATCCCATTTAGTAAATAGCTTAAGGCTATATCCGGTTATTACTAGAAACGGATCACAGAAGGCATCGCGCTATATAGTGCTGTTCCCAGTATAGTTATAGGAGAGACGTTATATCTTAGCCTAGAATATATCTAGATATAACTTAGGCACTATATACCTAACATCTATAGACTAACCGGTTCCTGTTATAAAGCATTCTTACTTAACTTTTGCCTTAGCGTCCGCCTCCGCGAAGCTATAAGGGTAATACTAGTAGACGTTAGGCGGACAATTAAGCTTTAAAGCTGGAAGTATAATATAATTAACCTAAATAGCTTATTCCCTATCTAAGAGGTATGTTTTACCACCATCTTTAATAGCTATATGCGGGAAGAATATATAATATTTATAGCTAAACCCGCCTGCTGCTAGATCCGCGCCTAGGTAGAGCTGTTTTAGCTTATATACTTTATAGCCTTAGATCTGGATCCTTGGGTTCTGCGTAATACGCCAGAGAAATGGAGGTCTATATACTAAGTTAAACCCGCCTTAGTGCGCAGCTAGTGTAGTTGCTTAAGTAATAAAGCTATTAATATCCTATTATCAGCGGATTTGGATTTCTGGGCCTTTAAAGCGGTTTTCCAACTTAAGAAAGCTAAGCTTTAGTGGGTTCTTATCGCCTCCAGCTAGCAGTAACTGCTATAGGATATAGCAGTAGTTATTAGGGTCCTTATTCCTTAAAGCGATCTTAGGTAGGTCTAAAGGGTAGTTAATTATACCGCTAGGGGCAAATAGCAATACTTGGCGTTGCTAGAATTAAGTTATCTGTGCCAAAGAGTACCTATTTTTATTTATAGCATACAAGGGCTCATCTAATAAAGTTAGTAAAGTCTATATTATAATTCTTTGCACTTACATACCGTACGTGCGCCTTTTATTCCATGCTATCTATAGTTGGGAGGCAGTAGCCCTAGTATACTACTCTTATTTAACCTCACTATCTTTATTATTAGTGGTGGGCTTATTGGAGCCTGCCTACCTTGCTCACCGATTTTTGGGTCTATTATTGCTATTACTAGCGTTATCTGTATAGTTGTTATCGCTGTGCGTAGCCCAATCTATATTATCTACCTCCGCGCTATCTTCCTCCTGTGATAATAGAACAGGCTCTAACCATTAGGCTAGTTGCAGTAAAGGAAATTCGTGGACTAAAGATAAAGACTAAGTTGACGCTATTAACTGTACTCATTTGGCGAGCTGCTATTGTGCTCCTTTCTTTGTATCTGCGCCCTTGTTATCCTCCTCTGCTAGTATAAGGCAATTGTTAGGTATTAGAGGGGCTACCAAATATAACTAGCTCTAACGTTGCGGCTAGGCAGATTGGTTTAGTGGCGGTAGTAGTGTTAAGATTTTGGTATAAATACTTAAGGATCCAATATTTGGTAGTATTGGCTTATCCGTATATATATCTTTAGTAGTAGGGAGTAAATCTTTACTAAGGTCACTAAAGCCTGCTATTAGGATCCCTTAATTAGGTGCCGTAATCTGCTAGTTAGGCACTATAGTTAGCCCATTCTCTTTAGGCCTAGCTTACTAGAGGATAAAAAGAGGGTCTAATTAGATCTAGAGACCTGGCGCTACTACTACATTATCTTGTTAGTACTGCGGCTTTTATTAGTACGGTGTGTTTTTCTTACAGTCTTGCTGGCGTTAATAGAACTCTTTCTTTATTTTCTGTTTTACTGCCTTTCGTTCTTTATTAGTAGTAAATTTTGGCGGCCTACCCCGCCTTTTCCCTAGGGCGGACATGGTTTGCTTTAATATAGTTATAATATAGCCTTTAAAGGTCTAAAAGGTAGGGAAGCTCCAAGGTTATTAAAGGGGCAAGCCACTAAGCTATATTAAATTTCTATCCCTAACTTTAAAAGATGCTCTAGTCCGTATTAAGTTTCTATCTCAACCCTAAAATAAACTCCTATACCTATGGTAACACTATAATATATCTACTACGGATATTAAAATTCTGCGGATATTATAAGATTTACTATATTTTATTCTCTTATATTTAAGCGATACCATACTATAAGTATACTATTTTATAGTAGATAATTATGGTAGATGATTATAGTAGATGCTTATAGTAGATGCTTATAGTAGATAATTATAGTAGACGCGACCGTATTAATAGGGACATTAAGTCTATTAGCTTAAATCCCTATATAGGCGGTATTATTATTTATCTAATCCTGTTTAGGTTAGCTTATATAAGGATAAAAGGTATAGGTATATTTAAAAGCCTATTAGTGCGTTTACTTACTACTATTACGGCACTAGCGAAAAAGGCGGCTAGTTATAGTTATAGTAGACGTTATAGTAGACGCGGGGCTTACATAATTTTTACATAACTAGGGAACTATATAAAAACCCAACTTTAAGCGGCGTTACTATTTTTCTCTTTTCCTTTTTCTAGCTTTAGATTCTTATTAATAGATAATCCAATTATATAGGCTTATATATTACTTATGCCGTGCTAGTACCTTAACTGACTTATTTATACTGCTACGCTTATTATTATTACTGCTAGCTAGCTTTCTTACGCTAGTAGGCCTTATACTTAGTCCTCCACTAGGCTGCCTTTTAGTTATCTTTATAGGTAAAACGTAGTCTACGGGCCTATAGGCTATACGGGCCTCTAGGCCACCCTATTAAAATCGCGAAAAACGCGACGCGTTACTTAACTACTACCTTAATGGCTATACCACAATAAGAAAACCCCCTTTTTTAAGTAGGCAGACTTATTCTAGCTATTAATACCTATAAGTAAAGCCAATTCTTAAGTTTTTAATCCGCTATAATAGGTGGCCTAGAGGCCAGTATAGCCTATAGGCCTATAGAATATGTTTACGCTAAGTCATATTAAATTTCTGTCTATACTGCTAGGCCGTATTAAATTTCTATCGCGCCGCTAAATTATATTGAATTTCTATCCTAATTCCCCATTAAAACAACCCTAAATTCCTTAACTTTGTAGAAACATAGTGACCTAACCATAATAGATATTTAGAATTCGAAACCTACGCGTAACTCGCTGTGCTTAGTTCTACCTCTTCTATATAAAAGTTAGCCTCCTGTAAAAAAAAATTTGTGTTCTTTACTTAAATTTTCGCTAAGTTCCTTTGGTTCTAATGGATTCCTAACCCTCTAACCCTTATAATATAAAGTTACCTAAAAATATATTATAGTAGATCCGCTAGTTCTATAGGCCTAAAGTACTTTTATAACTTAAACCTATACTTAAACTAGTTTATATAGATAATATTAATCTAGACTTTTAACCGCGAAGTAAGGATAATAATAGTTACTGTCACGGAGTGAGTATAAGTAGTGATAATATATAGCGAAGTAGATATTATTAAGCTATATACATGAACTATATAATAAAGTCAAGACGTTGCGTAAGGAGAGAAGGTAAGGAAACGGGAAGAAAGGGTATATATCGCTAGTTTGGTTGCTTGGTCAACACGTGCACGGAGCAGAATAGGATTCAAGTAGCGGTCCTAGCAGAACTTGGCAGGATTTGGTGGACTTGGCAGAACATAGCAGAATGCGGTAGATTGCCGTCAGATTGCCGTAGATTACCGTTAGATTGCCGTCTCATAGTCGGTCTCTTCTTGCTACATAGGTGGAAACAGGTAGACGTGTATAAGGTATTATAGAGGAGTCCTATAATAGTACCCCCCCTTTAAACTCGAGCTTCTGCGAGATGGGGCTGAGGTAGTTCTGGGTAGAGTTTATAAAAGTCTTCTGCGGCTTATATAAGTCCTATAGAGTTAACGGGTTCCTATAAGGGCTCAGTAAAGCCTCTCCATTTTATAAAATACATATATTTGCGTTTCTGTTTATCGTACTTAATGTCGTTAACTCTTTTAACGAGGTATTTATCCTTACCATCCACTTTAACTAGTGGGGGAGGGTCTTAGATCTATCCAGGTAGGGCGTCTAATATAGGGGCGGCAGGGCGGAGGACTGACGTATAGAATACAGGGTGGATTTTAACCGTATTAGGGAGCTTTAGTTGGTAGGCATAAGGAGAGACAACTTTTTCAACCTTATAAGGGCCGGCGTTCTTCTAGTTAAGTTTCTTAGTAGGTTATTTCGTGTTTAGATTTCTTGCGTCTAGCCAGATAAAGTTACTAATTTGGTAAGCTAGTGCTAGGGTTCGGTTCTTATTTGCTGCGGCTTTATAGACAGACTAGGCCCATGTTATTTCATTAATAAGGAACTCTTATAGTTCTTCTATCTTCTTTATAAATTTGTTTGCTTCTGCAACTTATAAGGCCTAATAAGCTAGGCGAGGAATATTACTAAAGGGTTTAAAACCTATTCGCGGGTGCTAGCCGTAATTAGCCAGGAATAGGGAGACCTTTATAGTTTCTAAGACGGAGTTATTTGCAGTAAACTTGGTAAATGCAAGCTAGTCTATCCAGTCGTCCTATAAATACAACGTGTATATCCGAATATACTATTCCATTATAGTATTTGCATGTTCCGTTTAACCGTCCGTTTCCGGGTAATATACTGTAGACAACAGCGCTTTAATACAGAGTTAGGTAGTTAGTTCTTTCTAAAACACCAAGATAAACTAGCGGCCTCTATTAGAGATAATTGTTTTAGGAAGTCTGTGGAGTTTCTATATATAATCCAGAAACAGTCGGGCGACGGTAGGTATTAATATATTAGGGTAGGCGATTAAGTGTCTTATTTTAGATAGTTGGTCTATAACTACCATAATGTTCACACAGCCTTTACTTATGGGGAGATCAACAATAAAGTTAATTAAGATATCCTTCTATCTTTGGTCCAGAATAGGCAGTGGCTTTAGAAAGCCGTTATACTTTTTATGCAAGGCTTTAGCTCGTCAGTAGGTATAATAGCTAGAGACATACCTTTGTGTTATATTATATATATTTAGCCAGTAGTACTCCTATTAGAGCAGCTCTAGGGTTTTTCCTTAGCCTAGGTAGCCGGCTACTAGTAGATTATATACGTGTTTAAGGAGCTTGAGCTTAAGTTTATTATAGTTAGGTACAACTAGGCGGTTCTAGTAGTATAAGCATTCTCCGTAAGCTTTATATTTACTTAGAGAGATCTTTTTGGAGCGTCTAACGCCATCTTAAATTAACTTAAGTGTCTCTTAGATAAACTTGTTATTTAGGTATTTATTAACTATAATCTGCTTAATTAATTAATTAGTTATTTTAAGGACATATACCATAAGGTCTTTAGCTAAGGGATTAAATAATTTAGGGCGAAGCAGCGTTTAATTGCAGTAGGCGCGCGCTTCTTCCTATACTATTATATCTTATAAACGTTGAGTTAGGGCATTAGGTTTTTGACCTTAAACGCCTAGATGGTACGTAATTAAGAATTAGAAATAAGATAGATATTCTAACTAGCGGGCTTAATAATAACTTAGCTATTTCATAGTTGTGAAGTACTATAGATTCTTATAGTCGCTAAGAACCTTAATTAGAAATCCAGCGCCTTCTAGTTTAGGTCACCATTATTTAAAATATCTAATAATGGCTAATAATTCCTTATTATAGATCTCGTAGTTATATTTAGCTGGACTTAATCGTTTTAAGAAGTATACTACTAGATACAGTACTCCTTCCTTATTATACTAAGACAGAATGCCTTTAGTAACATAGTTAGATAAATCAGCTTCTATAACACTCTTTTAGTTTGGGTCAAAGTATTAAAGTACGGGTGCGGTGGTAAATATAACTTTTAGATAGGTAAAGGCCTTCTTACATTCCTTATTAAAGATAAAGGCTTTATCCTTTCGTGTTAGAGCTATAAGAGGTAAAACTAAGGCGGAGAAGTTATTAATAAACCGTTAGTAGAAATTAGTAAATCCTATAAAGGCTCTTATATCCTTAACGTTCTTGGGTTCTTGCCAGTTTACAATTACTTTAATCTTCTTTGGGTCCATTTATATACCATCTATAAAGATAATAAGTCCAAGGTATAGAACTTCCGTTTTATAGAACTTGCATTTATCTATATCTAATTATAGTCTAGCTCCACGTAGGGCTTTTAGGATAAGGTTAATATGTTTCTTATATTTAGCTAGGTTATTGCTATATACCAGGATATCATTAATATAAGCAGTACAGAAAACGTCCAGGTAAGGTCGTAAGGTATTATTTATAAAGTATTAGAATAAACTTAGGGCATTTACGAGGCCAAATAGCGTTACTAAGTATTTAAACAGTCCATATCTAGTACGGAATGCGGTAAGCCATTCATCTCCTTTTACAATATAGAGGCGGTTAAATGCGTGGATAAGGTTGAGTTTTATATAGTAGCGAGCCTTACTTAATTGGTTTAGTGTCTCTTAAATTAACGGGAGCGGGTACCAATTCTTAATAGTAATAGCGTTAAGAGCTTAGTAGTCTATATAGAAGCGTAGACCACCGCTAGGTTTCTTAACAAAGATTATAGGTACAGCTATAGGTAAAGAGCTTACTCTAATAAATCCTTTACTTAGGTATTCGTCCAAGTACTTCTACAGCACTTAGAGTTTATTTTAGGACATTCCATATAAGGGTCTAAATCCTAGCTGTTTTCCTTCTTTAAGTACGATCTTATGGTTATATAGTCGGTGTTCTGCTAGTTTATCAGCTTTCTTTTATAAAAATACTTCTAGGTTGTTATAGTAGCATACTAGTACTTTCATAGCAGGGTTAGTGTGTTTCTTTAGTGCTAAGGCCTTTTTAATATCGGCTATTGTAACAGCGAAGATTGTATATTTAGGTTTCTTAGCGAGTTATGCTAATAGGGTAGCTCCAATTATATAGATATTTAAGGTATTAAGTGAACTTAGATTATCCTTAGTTTCTTATATAGTTTCTTATTCGGGTTTAAGTTTAGTATTAAATACGGAGTTGGTATTAAATTTAGGTTCGGGTTCTTTAAGTATCCTTTTTATAGTAGAGTACCAGTTTTTCTGGTACTTTTATATATTAAGCTTAAGCTTCTGCTTGGTTTGGGGTATAGTAGTTAGAGTCAGTTTATGTAGTTATATATTATTTCCGGGTTCTTAGTAGACGTCAGTGGAAATCTTAAACTAGTAAATCTTAGTAAATTTTCTAGATTTCGGTTTAGGGTCTAAGCAGTAGGTTATAAAACACTTCTACTTATAACAGGAGGCGGTAAATAGAAGCTTAAGGTTGTCCCAATTAATAGTTACCTTATATAGCTTTATTTAGGGTTGTTTAAGGATTACTAAGTAACCTAGGGTGGTAACAAAAAGCCTAATCAGTTCTTTGTGGTTCAGGTATTAGAGTCTTAGGAATACTACATAGGTAATACGGCCTAAGATAGTGCGTTTACCATTAAATCCAAATACGTTAATATGCCGGTTAAGGGGGGTTAGAGTAAAACTATTATCTTACGCAAAGATCTTGTTAATAAATCCTATGCCGCTGGCTCCTGTATTAATTAGGACTCAAGCATTAACCTATTAATCGTTCTGCCAAAGACGACAGTTAATAGTTATGCTATAATCCTAAGAGTTAGAGTTCGTAATATCTAAAGCATTTAACGAGATCCTAAGGCAGCGCCGTCTTAGAGAGCGACTTAGCTCTAGGACCTTCCTTTTAGAGGTAATTAGGGTAGAGTTCTTATAGTATATTAGTTATAGCTTCATCCTTATAAGTGGTGCTTACTAGATACAGGGCTGGAACCAGGTAGAGATTAGGGACGGTAACTAGAGGATTAATACGGTAAACGGCTACTAGTATTAGCTATTTGTAATTCGCGTTAGGGCAGGGGAACAGAGCAGTAGTTAAAGAGGTAGGAGCTACTTCCACACTTAAAACAGAGGCCTAGCTTAGTGCGTTATTCTTATTTAAAGGACCCTAGTAGGGCGTATCCTAGGGTTCTAGTGTCGATATCCATGGCATTGGGGTACTTAGGCTAAGATAATGGCTTAGTAGACGTTTACAGGGTTGTCATATTATATTAAAAAGCGGACTTTAGTGTCAGACGTAGTATATCATTATACTATTTATTAATAACGTTTGCGTAGGCGTTAAGGGCTCCTAGTAGGTCTATACCTATTAGGGAGGTTTTTAGTTTAGGACTTAAAGATTTAATAAGGCTGTTAATTAGTGCAGAGTCATTCCAGCCTATTTCTTTTACATAACGGTTAAATTCAGAGAAGTATACTAGAAAGCTTTTTATTCCTTAAGTTATATAGTTTATCTTTCTCTAAGCAGTAGCTTGGCGGTTCGGGTCACCATACATAGCTTTAAGAAGTACAATTAGGCTTGGTACTAAGTTCAGTTAAAGAGGTTTAATAAGGTCAGCTACATCTCCTCCTAGTTAACTTAGGGCATAATAGAGTCGGTTAGCTTTAGTTAGGTAGCGGTTAGCATTACCAGTTAGCTTATTTTTAAGCCGGCTTAGGAATAATTAGAGTTCTTATTATTTACTAGTAAATATTAGAGGGTCTAGTAATCATTTAAATCATTACGGTATAGTAGTTAGTTCTATTAGTGGGATAACTATTGCTGGTTCAGGGCTCATATTCCGCGTATTAGCTTCTAGTAATGGCGACCGGTTTTAAGAGCTTAACATAGACATCTTAAGGGTGCGGATTTCTTCTTAAAGGGCCTTAATTATTTTCTAGTACCGTGCTTCTTATTTAGCTTGCTATTAAGCTATAGCAGCTTGGTTTTATACGAGGGCGTCTATAAAGGACTTTTATATATCTGCCAATTATTCCTGGAGTGCGGACATAATATCGGCAGCCGTTATAGGGGCTTTGAGGTCGTTCTGCATTTTAAATAGGGCAGGGCGGAGTATAGGTTTTAACGCAACATAGTGTTATAGAGTAAGTACAAGTGGTAATAATATATAGCGAAGTAGATATTATTAAGCTATATATATAAACTATGTAATAAAGTCAAGACGTTGCGTAAGGAGAGAAGGTAAAGAAATGGGAAGAAAGGGTATATATCGCTAGTTTAGTTACTTAGTCGACACGTACACGGAGCAGAATAGGATTTGAGTAGCGGTCCTAGCAGAACTTGGCAGGATTTAGTAAACTTGGCAGAATATAGCAGAATGCGGCAGATTGCTATCAGATTGCCGTAGATTATCATTAGGTTGCCATCTCATGGTCGGTCTCTTCTTGCTGCGTAGGTGAAAACAGGTGGACGTGTATAAGGTGTTACAGAGGAGTCCCATAATAGTTACGCTAGCCTAGTAGAGTTTCGGTCTACTACTAGTATTATAAAAAACGGTCTAAATAGTATATAGGATATAAGTAATAAGAGTGCCTATTATAGGGGTAAAAGGCCTATATCTAATACTTCTCTATCTCTACCGCCTACTAAATATACTTAAATTATATAGCTATACTAGAGCTAGAGTATATTATAACTATTAGTAATATAAATAGGTATAAAAAAAGAAATAAGTATAAAAGGTTAGAAAATAAGCTTAAGAAGATATTTATAACTAGGGAAGAGGATAATATATAGAATAGATATATATAAGAGAACTAAATAAAACTTACCTAGCTAGCTAAATAGCCTAACTATATAGAAATAAGTAGATAGGAGGCGTCTGCCTTAGTCTATAAGGTAAGCGCTATTAGTAATAGGGAAGCTATTAAAAATATAAAGGCTATATTTGCCTACTAGTAAAAAAAGGCGCTATAGATTTAAACTACTAAACCCCTTTTTAATTATCCTTATATCCTTCCTAATTATTATTATAGTTCTTAGTTACTTTTACCTCTAGTAGCCAGAATATAAATACTACCCTATTAGGCTTCTAAAAGGCTTTCTTTAACTTTACCACTATTAAAGCAACTGGAATACTTTAAGATATTCTTTATTACTATTATCTTGTATACCTCTATAATTGCTATTAAAATATAGAGGCACTTCTAGATTATACGCAATTAAATATATAGGGTAAAGGTGTTAGTAATACCTCTTTAGTTAAGTAGTAGCTCTTTAAGGTACTCTATCTATCTATAAATATACCTTATTTATTACTAGCTAACTCCTCTACTCTATCTAGTAAGTAATAGTACTACTTTATAAAGTCTCTTATAAAGGGCCACTAATAGCATTATATATAGGAGACACTTAGTTTTAGTATTCTTGCTCTTATTCCTATATTAAAAATACCTTATTCTTTTATAGAGCGCCTCTTATTAGCTATATTTAAGGTATTTCTTAAGCTTATTAACCACTTTTACCTAAACGCTATTAAGTTTAGTTAACTAATAGAGCACTTTATATAAAATGCATTAACTAGCTACTAGCTGCCTTATACCTATCTTCCTATTAAAGATATAAGTAATAATTAACTATAGGATATAAATATTTTTAATATACTCTAGCTATTTAAGCATTATCCTATATAAGCTATTAAGGATATTTCTTTCTTACCTATTTATTTTATAGGTGGTAGTGTATTTAATAGCTGAATTCTATATATACGCGTTATTTTAATTTTAGTATTCGCGTATAGGCCTTCCCCTCTACTCGCCCTAACGGGTTAAGGGATAATTTATATTATAATTAATTAGCTCTACTACTTTTTAATTACGCTATTATATTTAAAAAACCCCCAAATCTATTACCTTATTATATTACTTAGCCCTAATCTACTTAGTATCTAATCTATAACACATCCTCCCTAAACTTATCCTCTTTAGACTTAGCCTCTTACTTTATAATATACTTATTTAGATCTTTAATAAACTTATCTACCTAATAAAGCTCTAGTTATCCGCTAAAATAATAGAAATAGTCTTTAGAAATATAATCCTATTTATTACTACTACTATATACTATAAGCTTTAATATATAGAGACCTCTTTTTAGCCTATATTAAGCCGCCTTCTACTCTATCTTAGTTAGATAGCAGTTATCCCGTCTATAGTGCCTCTTAATAGCCCAGAAATCAATATTATATTTATTTAACATCTGCGGAACTAACTAGTTTGTTTACTCTAATAGGTTAAAAGCCCCTATTTTCTCTTACGCCTCCTAAAAATAGTACTTAAACGTCTTATATATAATAAATAGCTTATTATAGTTATATTAAGGGATTGCCTATAAATACTACCCTATGTAACCTTTAATAAAACTAAGAAACCTATACCCTACTAATTCTTCTACTTCTTCTACTATAATAAAGTATAACCGCCGCGTAAGTACTTAAAATCCTATATTATACTACCTATATTTCTTTAGTATATCTACTTACTTATTATCTTATATAAATAAAGCGAAGACCTTTTCTATCTATAGCTTTATATTATACTATATAAAATATACTATTCTATTACTTATCTCTCTACTAGCTTTACTTTACTATACTTTTACTACATATAAAGCGCTATTAATTAAGTCCACTACTATAACCTATAAGAGACCCCAAAGCCCTAACGCCTTGTCGTTATTAAATTTTGCCTTAGCTATAAATTCCTTAAGCTACTACTTTGCGTTTTTTAGCCTATCTATTTAACGCGAGGCTAGGAGCCTAATTACTTCTTAAATATAGCTTTAGACTAATAACTATGCTCTAACCTTAAATCCGCTCTGTTTTAATATATATAGGTAGTCCCTAAACAACTAAAACATTACGTCTTTATATAAGATGCTCCTTTAGATATTTAACTTCTTATAAAAGAACTTCTAAAATACGTTGACCGCCACTACTAAATATTTAATTACCTATAATATAAAGGTTGGCCTTATATTTCAATAGATTTCCTTAACCAGAAACTATACTATTTTATTTTCCTATATATATGTCTAGAGATCTAGACCTAACTACTTAGCCCTACCTTAAGTGGAACTGCTACTACCTTTTTCTAGATTGTTATTGCTTACCTCCCCCTTTTTCTATACCTTTTCAGGCCACTAAACCCTAAACTACTATTCCCTTTACTATATTAATAGATATAGTAATAGGTCCATGCTAGTACTTATATAGAGAAGGCGTACTAATATAGATACTATTATACTATTAATAAGCTATTCCTCCTACAAGGCCGCTAGTTAACTATTATATCCTATATTAACTTTTTTAATAAGCACCTTAAGGTAGAGAAGCCACTAGTTTAACTCTATAACTATAAACCTATTTACCTCCTTTATAGCTAGAACTTAGTATAGTATATACCTACTAGTCCTATTAGCTTCGCTTTTATTATTACCTACGCGCGATCTATATAACTCTATAGCGCTAATATCCCCCTTAAGTTCCTCTTCTATATTATCTAGTTCTCTAAATAATAATATTATTATTTAGTACTCCTATTTAACCCTAAAGCTTTTATTTAAGGACCTTCTTAGCGTAGAGGAGAGTTGCTATTTTGTCCTCCTATATGCTATAAGCAGCTACTATCTCTTACTTACGTCTAAACGCTAGCCTTTTATACTATTAACTAAATACTATTACTCTAGCAGATCCTATAAATACCTAAGCGCCTTAAACTGCGGGTTCTGGAATAGGTTATAGCCCTTAAATAGTATAGTAAATAGTTCTTTATTAATATTATACGCTTTATTATATATAATGCCACCCATCCTTTATAAGCTGTTAGTTAGTTATAGCTCTATATTAGCGCTACTAGAGTCCCTAGTTAGTGCCTAGTAATAGCGCTATATTTAAACTAAATAGACATTGTAGTTAGAATAGGTAAATCCCGTTACCCAGCTATTTAAGCAATATAACTTGCGGAGGAGTATAACACCTCTATTAATATCGCTGGTAGGGACTAAGGTGTCCTCTATACTAAGATTAAGCTAGCAATCCTTATTAGGTATTTAGTCCGTATTAAAATTAAAATATAGGTTAATATAGCTAAGAAAGTCGTTTTAAGCCTACTAGAATATATTATATTTAGTAGCCAACTTAAGGCTATATTTAAATATTACTAGAAACAGATTATGGAAAGCATTATATAGTATATATCTATTATTATTACTAGTATATTTATAGGATAGGTACTATACCTTAACCTAGAATCTATTTAGGTATAACTCTAGTATTATATATTTAATATCTATAGCCTAACTAGTTTCTATTATAAAATACTCTTCTTTAACTTTAGCCTTATAATCTATATCCATAAAGCTATAAAGATAATACTAATATATATTAGGTATATAGCTTTTCTTTAGAGTAAGGAGGACGATATTATTAACCTAAGCAGCCTATTTTCTATTATAGAAATATATTCTACTAAACTCTTTAATAACTATATATGGGAAGAATATATAGCACTTATAGCTAAATTTACTAGCTACTAGCCCCTAGCCTAATTAAAGCTATTTTAGCTTATATATTTAATAGCCCTAGATCTAGATCTTTAGGTTTTATATAATATACTAGAGATATAGGGGTCTATACGCTAAGTTAAACCCGCCTTAGTATGCGGCTAGTATAGTTACCTAAGTAATAAAGCTATTAATATCCTATTATTAGCTAATTTAGATTTCTATATCTTTAAACCGGTTTTCTAACTTAAAAAAGCTAAGCTTTAGTAGGTTCTTATTACCTCTAGCTAATAGTACCTACTATAGAATATAATAGTGGTCGTTAGCGTCCTTGTTTTTTAAAGCGATCTTAAATAGGTTTAAAAGGTAGTTAATTATACTACTAGGGGTAAATAGTAATACCTACTATTGCTAAAATTAAGTTATCTATACTAAAGAGTACCTACTTTTATTTACTATATATGGAGGCTTATCTATAAAGTTAGTAAACTCCCTCTTATAATTCTTTGCACTTATATACTATATATACACCTTTTATTCCACGCTATTTTTAGTTAGGTAGTAGCAGCCTTAGTATACTACTTTTAGTTAACTCTATTATCTTTATTATTAGTAGTATACTTACTAAAGTCTGCCTACCTTACTCACTAATCCTTAGGTCTATTATTACTATTACTAGTATTATCTATATTGCTATCTATATTATTAGATAGCTATATTAATCTAGCTTTACTACCTAATCTATATATAGACTTAGAGTATAAGGAATTGTCAGTTAATAGTAATACGGGCCATATACTATCGCTATTATTACTATTACTACTATTGTTATTATCGCTACTATTATTATTAAAGGCTCTATGCTAGCTTCCGCTTATTAATACCTCTATTACTTTACTTATACTACCTATTTCTTTAACCTAGTCCTTAGTACTATCTTTCTTCTCTAATAATAGGGTAAGCTCCGCGCTTTTAGCTAATTATAATAAAGGAGATTTATAGACTAAATATAAAGATTAAGTTAACGCTATTAACCGTACTTATTTAGTAAGCTACTATTATACTTCTTCCTCTATATCTACGCCCTTATTATTCTCCTCTACTAATATAGGGCAATTATTAGGTATTAGAGGGGTTGTGTATATAGTTACTAAATATAACCAGTTCTAACATTGCGTTTAGGTAGATTGGTTTAGTAGTAATAATAGTATTAAGACTTTAGTATAAGTGCTTAAGGATTTAATATTTAGTAGTATTAGCTTATTTATATATATATCTTTAATAGTAGGGAGTAGATTAGGCTATAATAGCTCTATAAATCTAATATTAGTCTAGGCTTATAATATAAATAGCTATAATAAAAGAATAGAAACCAGGAACTATTAAAATTAAAATAACTAGTAAAGGGCCTTACTAGCCTATCTATTTATAGGTTAGAATTAAATAGTTAATAAAAAGTATAACTATATAATTACCTATAAACGCTATTTTTGCTCCTCTTTACTAGGGTTACTAAAGCCTTTTACTAAGATCCCCTAATTAGGCGCTATAACCTACTAATTAAGCACTATAGTTAGCCTATTCTCTTTAGGCCTAGCTTACTAAAGGATAAAAAGAGGGTCTAATTAGATCTAGAGGCCTAGTGCTACTACTATATTATCTTATTAGTGCTGCGGCTCTTATTAGTATAGCGTGTTTTTTTAGTAGTTTTACTAGTGTTAATAGAACTCTTTATTTTCTATCTTACTGCCTTTTGTTCTTTATTAGTAGTAAATTTTAGCGGCCTACCCCGCCTTTTCCCTAGGGCGGATATAGTTTACTTTAATATAGCTATAATAAAGCCTTTAAAAGTCTAGAATATAGGGAAACTCTAAAGGGGTTATTTAGTTGCAAATCGCCTCTATTTTATATCTATTTAATCTATATACCTCTTAGTATTGCCTATTTTATAATTAGTAGCGGCTACTACTATAGCATATTTAAATCTATAATTAAGTTGATTATTTAGTAAAGCTCTATAATAAGGCTCTAGATTTAACTTTATATAATATATAACTAATATTAGTAAGCGATTTAAATAAGCCTCTCTTTGCTACTAGGCCTCTACTAACTCTTTACTTTAGTGTAGTAATAGAGCCTCCTCCTTAGCTAACGCCCTTTTTATAATTAACTCTTTCTATACCTTTGCCCAGCTCCTATAAAAGCTATAGTAAAGTTATAATAATACCTATAACAACCACAACGCCCTAAAAATAAGCTTATTATAATTATAAAGGTTAAAACAATATTATTATTATATAAGGCTTATAAATATAATAGCAGCATTGTAATTAGGGCATATAGAGTCGCTATATTATAAAAAGTCGTTACTTTAGCGTATATACAAGAGCTCTATATTAATATAGAATAACATAGGCATCTAGCCTAATGGCCGTTTTCTATTATTTATACTATTATGATAACGATATATTATATTTAAACGCTAGATAAATAGGCATTAAATTTAAAGAGTTAATAGCTATATATAGTTGTTATAATAACTTAAGAGGATTACTAGAGAGTTTAATAGGAATATAGCTGCGGGTAAATCTATATAAGGGTATTAAGGCAGATAAACTATTTACTAAACAATGCTAAGTGAGAAAAGAAATTCTGTAATACTAGCTACGCGCACTATATAGAGTATATAATAGCAGTCCCGTTATATATACATCCAACTATTAATATTTTGTCCCTTTAAACCTTCTATATCTATTATAAAAATATTAAAGTTAAAATTAAGCTCTAACCCTTCTATATCCACTATAAAATTATTAAAGTTAATATTAAGCTCTAACCCTTCTATATCCACTATAAAATTGTTAAAGTTAAGATTAGTAAGCCTATTACTTTTTAAAAAAGATACTAAAGCCTAGTTTAGAGCAGTAGGTGCTAAAATATAATAGGGCTTAAAAGCCGCATTATTATTTAAAGTAAAGGTAAGGTTTTTAAGTTAACTAACTAAACTAGGTTTAACGGCGTTAAATATACCTATATAACTATATTAAGCGTAGGCAATATAGCTACTTCTATTTAGGCTAATATAATGGTATTAGAATAGGTTAGTAAGACAACTATAGCTATATTAAACCCCTAGTATATCTTCTATAAGTACTTCTCTATTTTATTATACCTATTAAATAACTTACTGGTAATAACGGTCCTATTATACTAGGTAATACCTCCTTAACTATAGCTATAGCTAGCAACTAGGTACTAATAGGCCGTTAAATAGTAGATGCTTTTAATATAGCGCTAAAGGTTTATAGGGTGTTTATAGCTAGTAGTATATCCTAAAAAAAAATAGATATAAGAAACTACTAAGCTATAGAAAAGTAGAATAACTAATAACTATTAGCTTAAGGGTTAAAAAAAAACCTTACCTAGTAGGCCTTTAGTAATCTATTAAAGATTACTAGGGCTTACTAAATATAAAAGATATCTAATTAGCTAGTATACTACTATATCTATTAAAAAGCAAGCTATAGGGTAAAGTTATAATAAAGGATATCTAAATTAGCTCTTTATTTAAGCTATAAAAGGGCGGTAAATTAAGTATAAAAGCTATACTAATAGAGACAGTGCTATTATAAGGTAATAATAAATACGGAAATTCTAAATATGCTATATTATTGCACTAAGTAACAGATTATAGTTATAAGGTAGGTAAAGCGTAAAAAATAAAGTAAAAAAAGTTAGCTAGTTTAATCTTTGCCCTACTAAGCCTATAGATACCATCTATAATAATATAGAGCGCTCCCCCTTATAATGCGTAAGTTATATAGTACTATATAGCCACTAATAAGGCCTACTATATTAATCAATTTTTATAGTTAGCATTAAAATATTATAGATAGTATATAACGCTAAATATTGCCTACTACTAAAATTCTTATAGAAATTAATAAATCGCGTTATATCCTACTACCTATATATAATAACCTTACTATCGCTATTAGAATTGTGCTTTTGCTTAGCTAGAAAATTAACATTATATAGCCCTACCCTTTAGTAAACTTATAGATATTATTAAGCGTAAGCTTTTAAAAGTTGTATAGCTTTAATAGAAGTAGGTTAAGAACTATAGTAAATAGGATAAATATAAGGTATTAATTTAAATATAGATACGTACTTTGATTTTTATAATATAGAATAATAATTACGCTAAACTATATTAAATTTCTGTCTATACTACTAAGCTAAATTAAATTTCTATCCTAATTCTTAAACCCCCTAACTTTACAGCAATATAATAACCTAACTATAATAGATATTTAAAATCCAAAACCTACGCATAACTTACTATGTTTTATTTTACCTTACCTACGTAAAAAAATTACTATTACTTACTAGACCTATTTATTTATATTATAGTATTATATAGCATTTTTAGTGTTCCTTGCTTAAATTTTCACTAAGTCCCTATTATGTCTACTTAATCCTAATGCCCTAATATCTATAACTTTAATATCCCCTATATAAACCCTACCCTTACTAATCTTTAATACTACTCTTTTTACCTTAAAAATACCTTCTTTACTATTTTAAACCTATTTTTACTTTTAAATTAATATAATTTACTCTTTATTTAATTCCCCTTTTTAATTAAATTCTTTTTTTATTAATCTAATTTACTCTTTTTATAATTTATACTATTAACTTTAATTTTTTTTATTTCCTTTTATAATTAATTTTATATTAACCTATATAATAATATTTAACTTACTTACCCTTTTATTTTACTATATTATATTAATCTCTTTATATAACGTATTCCACCACCGAGCCGGCAGAACCACCGAGCTGGCAAGTCTATTTCCCCACCAAAAATTGTAAAAATTACAATATAATATCTTAACAACCACTTAATAATAAATTCTAATAATTTAGATTTAGACTTTTATATACACTCTATAGCTTCTATTAAAGTTA
>Ga0307507_10001206_pt1 | contig 57650 bp, 38 predicted proteins | sample 7_EM_MG_FD_207223 | JGI IMG/M metagenome (GOLD analysis project Ga0307507, IMG submission 207223) | Populus trichocarpa ectomycorrhiza microbial communities from riparian zone in the Pacific Northwest, United States - 7_EM | ecosystem: Host-associated > Plants > Roots > Unclassified | place... | reverse complement strand
GCGTAAGCGCGGCACGGGTAAATAACGCGTAAATATTAATGGAGAAGGAGAAGAAGAGGGCTCTATATTATAGAATTAGAATTATAGTAGGCCTTTCTATATAAAATTAGAAGCCCTGCGCGAGCCAGGAGCTAGCGTGGGCACAAAAATAGTAGAGGGTTGGAAAATAAAATTATTAAGGCAACGGTGAAGTCAATAGCGCGCAATAAGGACCTCTATACTAACCCAGTACTAACCTAGGCCTCAAAGACGCGTCAAAAAAGTAGGGGCCACCACTAAAGGGGGGGGGTGATATTTGAACGATATATTATAGACCTTAGGGGGTTATACGTAACCTAAGGTTACGCTAAGCTTAACCCTAACCTCTAATACCTATCACATATTAGGGGGGCTGATTTGGCGCGGTTATAACCTGGGTTAATATAAGGTTAGGGCTACCTCTGTTAATAATATGCCTAAACCCCGCACTTAGTTACGCAGCAACCGCCCCCAAGTACCTTCGCACGCGATTTTAGGCGAAAAGGTACATAATATATATTGGATTGGTACCTCTGGATAATCGCGTAATGTTACTCTGAATTTATAACACCTAAATGTGTTCCATTCCTACATTAAGGCGTTTTAGTTACTGTAATGTAGTCCTATATTAAGATGTCTCAGTTGCTGTAGTATAGTCCTATATTAAGGCGTCTTAGTTAATATAGTGCAGTCCTATATTAAGGCGTTTTGGTTACTGTAGTGTAGTTATATATTAAGACGTCTTGGTTACTGCAGTGTAGTCCTATATTAAGACGTCTTAGTCACTAGTAGTCCTATATTAAGACGTCTTAGTTACTGCAGTGCAGTTGTATATTAAGGCGTCTTGGTTAGTTACTATAGTGCAGTTGTATATAGAGGCAGTTATATATTAAGGTGTCTTAGTTACTGCAGTAAAATAACTATTTAAATATTCTTATAAAGCTAATCTAAAGAACGCGGACCTTATAGCTGTTCTAGCTAGTTAATAGCCTATCTCTTATCTCTTACTGTACTGTCTTCTACGCGCTGTCTAACATCCTTAATTATCCTATAGCGACGGCTGTAGAATATCGCCTTGCTATTAACCCGCTAGCGCGCCCCCTAGTAGTAATTAAGAGCTTTAATTAACGGCCTACCTGCTAGCCCTAAAGTCTACTTAGTCTAGAGCTAGAATACTAAATTACTACCCTAAAGTATCTTATATTTCCTTAGCGGCGCCTATAGGTTAAGAATAAATGGAAGAGGTTAAGTGTTAGCCTACGGCAACTACGGCGGGGGTATAGTAGAAGCTTACGGTAGCTGCTATAGGGGTATGGTAGACGTTATAGTAGACAGCTAAGTAGGCTCTATAGTGGTAGACAGTTAAGGACCCCTTAATATCTCTATAGGGGTTGGATATATAGGAGAGGGTTTATTTAAAGACGGAATCTAGCTGTTAACGCGTTTAGAAACAGATGCGGGTATAGGTGTGGGTATAGGTACGGGTATAGGTACGGGTATAGGGCCATCTAAAGACGGATATATAGACTCTATAGGCCCTATCTAGATACCCGTCTTCCCTTACTAGATCTATATAGGTGCGAATAATGCTAATAACCTTTCTATCTCGCTAAGGCGTTCTAAGATCGTCTGCACGCATAATTAAACCCCCTTTATTTTAGAGATTGCGGCCTTATATCTTAGCTTAGCTACGGCCTTATAGGCGGGCCAGTATTTCTATATTATTGTTTTATTTGGTGTAACTACATTAGCTAGTAAGCTTTCTACCTATATAGTAAACCTCTAGTACTCCTTGCAGCCAAAGAGGGAGTCCTTTTATAGAGGGTGGAGCGGGAACTGCTTATATAGGATTACTGAGTCCTATAATAGGATTACCCTAAGCGTATAAAGGAGGTGTAGAAATCCTAAGCCTATAAGGTTAAGCTATATAACCTCATTGTTGGCCCTCTCTGGGTGGTAGGTCTCCATATATTTTAGCTAAATATTAGTCTTAGGCTATATCTTTAAGCAGAGTACCTCCTCTGGCACCTCTTGCGTATGGGGAAGAAAGTAGCCCTTTTCTTCCTTTAGGAAGCTAGCAATTGACTGTATAAATACATAGGGTAGATAGCTGAGGTAGGCTTTTATTATTACGTTTGTATTCTAGCGTCTGGCCTATCTAATTTGGGTCTCCTTAACGCCGCTAAGCTTAGTGTGCTAGACGCTCTGCTTATAGGCGCTATAGGTCTTCTTCTTTAAGTAAATCCCTACCCCCTAGAACATCTTTTTATTCTATTTAAACTGTGTATAATAGCTTAATGGCTATTATAGTACTTTAATGCTACTAGGGAAGATGTATAGGCCATAGTAGTCCTCTAGCTGCTAAAAGGATAGGAAGCTTTTAGCGCCATCCTTGCCCTAGTGGTTAAAGAAGTAGAAGGCTATTGTGGAGAGAGGGCAGAGGATAGGGTTAGTATTGTATATATAGCCTATATACTTAACCTTGCCGTATTGATTCTGCTTCCCTTATGTTATTGATATAATTATACACGGCGCTAACTTGTCTAGTTTAGGCCCTTTATTCTCTAGTTTAATAAGGACAAGATTAGTAAGCTAAACATCCCATCTACTTTTACCCTGGGTAACGGTAGTATGGCCTAAGTGGGTTAGAAAACGGTAGCTGTATAGGCTAAATAGGGTATATACGAACCTAATAAATGCTTGGCCGCAGTTTAAAGGTAAGACTTAATTAAGCCTAGCTTCTTAGAGCCTATCTCCTAGCACTAAGTAATTGCCTTTTTAAGCCCTTTAATGTTGTAGCCGCCAGTAATTATAAACAGGCCTTAATTAATAAAGTTAACGCGTTAAATCTAGTCCTTGTCGCGGCAGACGCTGTCTAGTACCGCTAAGAGCTTCGCCCCCCGCAGCAGCTGTGAGGTCTTGCCTTCTGACTGCCACGCGTAGAGCTTAGTAATAGCGGAGACGTAGTACTGTTAAGAGCTTTGCCCCCTGTAGCGGCTATAAGGTCTTGCCTTTTAACTACCACGCGTAGAGCTTAGTAATAGTGGAGATGTAGCTATTTATAACTGAGTATTGGATTATCTTGTTAAATAGGGCGTTTAGGGCCTCCTCGTCCCATATTTCTTCCTTTATAGCTTTCTCCCCTGCGGCTGCCTTTCCCCCTGGCGGCCCTTCTGCAGTCGTCTTCTGCCTCTTCTTTGCCCGCTTGCTATCTTTTTATATCTCTTTTTGTTTTAACTTCCGTTTTTAATAGCTAGCGGCCCGTAATTCTTAATTAACGACTTACTGCTCTAAAAATAAGTAAAGCTTATCTTCCGTTACCTAGGCGCTATCTGTATTGCCTTCTAGTCTTGCGCACTAGTCTTCCTACTCTTTCTGCTTTGGCTTGTACGCCTTTGTAGTATTCTTTAAGCGCTGGGCCTTATGAATATCCTGCAGCCGTGCTGTTTGGGCCTTGAATTCGTTCTGGAGGCTATAGGGGGAGGAAGCTGGGGGGGCTTCCGTAGTGGACCGTAGGGTAAGAAGATTCTTAAGAGACTCTATATCTGCAAGAGGCAAGGGGGCAGACGCGTGAGCGCGGCACGGGTAAATAACGCGTAAATATTAATGGAGAAGGAGAAGAAGAGGGCTCTATATTATAGAATTAGAATTATAGCAGGCCTTTCTATATAAAATCAGAAGCCCCGCGCGAGCCAGGAGCCAGCGCGGGCACGAGAACAGCAGAGGGTTGGAAAATGGGATTGTCGAGGCGACGGTGAGGTCGATGGCGCGCGACGAGGACCTCCATACTAACCCAGTACTAACCTAGGCCTCAAAGACGCGTCGAAAAAGTAGGGGCCACCACCAAAGGGGGGGGGTGATATTTGAACGATATGTCGCAGACCTTAGGGGGTCGTGCGTAACCCGAGGTTACGCCAAGCTTAACCCCGACCTCCGATACCTCCGAATACACTTAAGTCCACTTGAGATTAATGCAAATTCTCCCAATAGCATCCTGCGAATCAAGGAATGGGTCCAAGAATGTACCGCAACACACTCTACCTGTAACAATGTATCACTGACATGTCTGGCCTAACCTCAACCCAACTCATATCGTTATAGCACTTGGTGTATAAAATCATGTGTGATCATTCCCCCCTCAGCATGCGCAAGGTAACCGTCCTGCATTGTCGCCCTGACTCAAGGAATACATACATCTTCATATTGCTTCCCCCGTCGAGAAATACCAAGGGGCAGTCCGTTGCAGGCTGTATCTTCATACTGGCAGTATAATGCGCAAAAGAGCATATACGGCGCCTCGTCAGTAACGGAATTGCGTGTTACATAATTATGTTCCGTTTCGACTACCGTTTCGACTAAATCCCTGGAGGGAGAATTAAATCCGAGCAAAAGATCCGAGCAAAATCGGGAGATGGTGGAGTTGGCTATGTATGCTGCCGGACCTGTGGATTCTTGTTGGCCATCACGTGAAATCGACGATATTGGAGCATGCGAAATAGTGTGAGCGGTAATAAGGACTAGCAGTACGGCTACGCAGCGTCTGCGGTGGTTGGAGGTGCGGAGTAGTTATGCTGATATGGCTGCGGTTTGATTAAGATGATAGATTGAGTGATTACTTAGGGGGTAAGTGTTTTTCGAAGCATGGACCAAAAAAGAGGGGGACGCAGTGCAGCGGTGGTGTATAGTATACTGCGTTGGAGAGGGAGAGAGCTCTTATATAGGGAAGAGTAAGTCAAAATACTCGAGAACTAACTAGAATACTGCAAGATTGTTCGCCCTTAAAGAGAGTTTGACCGAGTGAAGTTCATAAAATGGAAGGTCATAATTTTATGTGCTTTAAATACACACAAAATAGTTGTATATTTCACCTCATTAGGCGGCGATACTATGTCATTATCCGTAAGGCGCATCACGCTCGCACTTGGTTGTCACTAGATGTGGCAATTATCGTTAGCTCATGCGCTCTTTTTCGTGTTCGTGGAGGTAAGGATGAACGAGAAAGGTAATTGGAGCTACCCAGACTTACACACGCTTGTTTCTAGAATTTTAAACAACCCTATTAAAAAAAGAACATTATAAGTGTCAGTATTGGCGATGGTCTTATTTATACTATCAGCTCTGGACTCTAAGCAACAATGAACACCTCCATCCTTAGAGCATCAAGTTAGGACTTCTTTAGGGACGTAGTTTGATATAGTGATAGCAAAAGTCGTGGATAGAAGAAAAATATACCCGACGTGGTCATTGATTCATATTCTATATCAACTTAAGAATTTTTAAGTGAAGGGTTTTGTACTACGTATTTCCTTGGTAGCGAGACATCTCTCAGCATATAAGAATGTAAGTAAAAAGGACACGAGTATTTAGACATGAAGGCCGCTCCCCAACAGATTCTAAATATGCTGGTGAAGAACTAATAAAATATTTTAATTCAATACTTTTACAAAGAGATGCCTCTACAATGCCTAGATATGCTCTCAGAGTAGGAAGAACGGAGCAGTTTAGGGCGTACAGCAAAAATCTAAAATGTACAAGTATAAGTGACATCAGACTTAGACATCTCGTTAATGTCGGCGAGAGGAGATGCTAACCACCCTACCTTATTTAAAATCTTATGCTGTATTAGAGCAAAGTCTCTTCATGATCCAATCCTAAAATTTAGCAACAAGCATTTTTGCAATGCATTGTATCCCAGTTCTTTGCAACAGTGGAATAACCACTGGGAATAATAATTTCTCAAGCTCTTTTCCGCGCAGGAGCAGGTGTCCATGATTCTGGCTGCCAGTCCTCGCTTGGACCGCCTCTTGGAGTCTTCTTCCATGGCGATTCTTTGATACCATTTCCGGTCTGTTTGCCTTTAATTGTATTATGAACATCTGCCTGACCGCTCACGTTACTTAGCGCGCCCTTGCCAGATGTCGGCGCAGTCTGTCCAACACTCCCTGCCGGGTCTCGAGAGGTGAGCATTTGTATAGGCTGTTGTTTTTCAGGAGGGTCGAGAACAGAAGGCTTGGATGCCCATCGTTCGTCTGCAGCTGCAGCTAAGATCTTTATTTGCTCTTGTCTTATTTGATCGGCTTGTTGTTCGACAAGGGACGGAGGGTCGAATCGCGTATGACGGAGCCATTGCATCCACTGAGCTGTTAAAACAATATGTCAGCTCCTCCTCTTCTCGGTGCATAGTGTGTGCTTTTGGAGGTCGGCTCGCTGGGTGTTTGATCGAGGAGCGGTACGTACGGGAAACGTTTACATCTCCATAATGTGTTCGACGGCTATATTTTGCTATGCGGCGAAGACGGTTGGAGTTCATAGCATCTTTGAACTCCCAAAATGTATTTCCTGATAGATCAAAGCCTGTTTTGGTAAGTTAGAGGTTGACTACTGAAAGAATTGACAAGAACAAGTGTTCAGTTACAGCCTGACCCCAAACAACGTATTGGAACAAGTATGCAGAATAGCATTGATATATCCAGAATAGAGGAGCTCATGCACATGCATAAAGAACTGTAAGGTGGTTATATTTATTCGGAAATGACATGTCGATTTCATGAGGATTGCCCTATGAAAAGTCTCACTGACCTATTAACCACCTCTTCCTCCACGGGAGCCTTAGCATCTTCCATTTGTACCATACTCTTCGTATCGAGCTTGGTGGCGACGGCATTGTTGTATTGTTGCAATGTCGAGCATCAGTTTTCTCATTTCTCGCGATGGAACGCGACGAAGAAATGACGACGTTTGTGGCTGGGGATGGCGCACTGCACCGCCATTCCTCCGCCTCCCCGCCATAGCCCGCAGCTTGTTCCTGCAACGAGCCCAGCGTAAGACAATACGTACACCTATACTTAAGTTGTCACTATTTGGCACACACCTATGCACTCCATACTGCACTCTCTTCAAACCCCGCTGTCTGCCTGACATTTTTCTTCTCCGTGCTCAAGCTCGACTCCTAGAAAGCCGTACTTCCACATTCACAAAGAAGTGTCCACCACGATGGCGTCTGTATCGTCGTTAGATCAAGATATGAGAAAATTACGCATGTCTCGGTACACTCCGCAGGCTGCGAATGAGGCAAGAGCTTGGATCGAGGACACTCTTGGGGAGAGGCTGCCTACTAGAGATTTACTGGATGCGCTTAAGGATGGGACAGTGCTGTGCAGGTACGTATATATCCTCATATTCCTCTGGAAAATGCAAGTGTTTAATCAGAGCTATCTAGGCTTGCCAACCTTGCTGTCCCTTCTCCAGGTGTAAAGTTTAAGAAATCTCCAATGCCCTTTATACAGATGGAGAATATTTCCCACTTTCTCCGGGCTTGTGAACTGCCTCCACTGAACCTCCTGGCCCACGACCGATTCCTCACTGTCGACTTATATGAATCAAAAGACCCGGCGCAAGTTTTACAGTGTCTTGGCGCATTTAGCAGAGTAGCAAATTCCGTTAACCCCTCGAAATTTCCAACAACAATCGGCCCTAAGCGCACCGGTGCGTTGAGTCCTACAACTACGGGTCCAACAAGTACTACCAATGGAGGGCTCAGCTCTAGCGGATATAGCCGTAGCAGAGGTGTTAGCACGGCGAGCCAGAGTAGTGGCTCTTCAACGTTCAATCCGCTATCACGACCGCCAGCTGCCGAGAGGACTCTGAGCCCCGCGCTTACCGGAGGTTCGGCATCATCAAAAGCCACCGATGGTGGATCGAAATCCCCTCAAGGACCAGTTAGCAGCTGGAGTAAGAGAAGCGATGAGGGTATCACTGCGCCAGCTTGGAACATACACCAGTACGGATATATGGGAGGCGCTAGTCAGGGCAATCAAGGTATTGCATTCGGAGCGAGACGTCAGATTACAACTGCGGCACCTCACGTGCCCAGTCTAGCGGAGAAAGAGAGGAAGAGGAGAGAACAAGAGACTGAGAATGAACGTCTGCGTCTGCTAGCAGAAGAAGCGGAGAACAAACGCCGGATAGAGCGAGAGGCTGAAGAAGAGCGCGCCCGTATTGAGGAAGAGCAGATGTGGGAAGAGGAGACGCGGAGACAGCGGGAGGAAGAAAAACGACGAGTGGAGAAACAGAAGCGGGATTGGGAAGAACAAGAGAGGCGGTGGAAGCAAGATGAAGAGCGGAGGCTAAAAGAAGAGAAAGAAGCCCAAGAACGTATCGAAAAAGAGACGCAACGAAAACGGGGCCTAAGCGACGCAAAGTTAAAGGGGCAATTCTTAAGCCAGTACCAGGCAGAGCAGGCTGGCAAGCCAAGAAGCCGGCGAAACAGTCAGAATGACCCTGAGCGGAATGCGGAGCGTGAGCGCGTCCGGGAACTCGAACGCCAGCTCGAAGAAGCCAAAGAACGTGAGCGCCAATATCAGCTTGAGCGCGAAGACCGTCTTCGAGACGACGAGCGTCGGACACAGCGTAAAGCGCGCTCAACATCTCGAAGTCGTCCTCGACCACCACCTCGTAACCCGTCGCCAAAAGACAGCGATGTCTCTTGGGCAGGCGATGAGCGCGAGTACCTCCGCCAACAATGGACAGACAACCAACCGCCCACCATCTCTCCGCGTCCTCTCCCTGACCCCGCCACCGCAGCGCCACCCTCTCTTCCAACCCGTCCCCTTCCTGAACCATCTGCACGACCACTCCCAGACCCTTCTAACTATACAAGTACCAAATCCACATTGCCCCCTAACCGCACTGACCGCTTCCTCGCATCCAACACTCCGCCTGTAGCCCCCAAACCCGCTACCCATTTTCCATCCGAGATGGGGCTTACCTCAACTTCCGAACGTGCAGCAGAAGATGCTCGGCGCGCCGCCTCACAGCAGAAAACCAAGGCTGGTGGTTGGGCTTCGAAGTCACTCCTCGAGCGCGAGATGGAGCGGGAGCGAGAACGCCAGCGCGAATGGGAAGAATCTCAACGAGCATCCCAGAATGCGCCACGAGATCCGAATGAGGGTGTAGGAGAAGGCCAAAGTTGGGATATCAACCAGTATGGGTATATTGGCGGCGATTCACAGAATAAGGTGGGCACAGGCATTGGATTCGGAGGACGACGGCAGATCATTGGGCCGAGGCCAAGGCCATGAGATGGGGATGGGTAGGAAAAAGCTAGACAATTTTCTTTTGTTTCATTTCTTCTTGGGTTTAGCCTACGGAAAGGAGTCGAAGCGTTGAATGGCCGTAGCTTGAAGGCGACTAGGCCAAGCTTCTTGGTATCATCTTCTTGGTGTTTTCACGCCCTACAGCGTGGCTATTACGCCACCAAGTTTTAATAGGGCAATCTGTCTTTCCTCTCTGATGTTGAGTGCCATTGAGCACTGCACGTCAGTAGATATCATCTTGCTTCATGTCACATCACCAGCGTGCGACTGCTGTAATTAGGCCTTTGAATACGGCCGATAGTTTTGATTACGTCCCATGTCTCCAAATTGATCATCAAAGCTTAGGAAATCTTCCAAATTGATTAATCAGCCCTAAATTCCGACCTCATGTTGCTTAACTCCTACTTAAGCACAAACATAAACGCTACAAAAGGAAGCGTTTTGAAATCAATTTGAAATATCTAATTCATTCAGTATCTACCTAATTGAGCTAACGAGACCGCAATGACAAAATCCACTCTATCAATCCTTCTTCTAGGTGCCGGCGAACTCGGGTCCGCTATTCTCACACCTCTCTCTGCATATCCCAATATCAAAATCACGGTTGCAGTCCGCGACCTTTCCTGCCATGCCTCTCTTGAGCCTGAGAAAACTTCATTCATTGCTTTAGGCCTCACAGACCTCAGCATCCAAGAGCTAGCTACAGCCTTCGCACCATTCGATGTCATAATTGGCTACTTAGGCTTTAGCATGCCCACTGGTTCACAGATGAAAATCGCCGAGGCCGCCCTCGCAGCCGGGAAGCAACGTGTCGCAGACGGAAAGCAAGCGATCAGCTTTTTCCCCTGGCAATGGGGCGTCGACTACGACATCACAGGCGACGCGAACGGGACGATGGAATTGTTCGGGGAACAGCTGAATATCCGGAACCTGCTGCGGGCACAGTCGGCTTATTCGGGGATAAACTGGACGGTTGTATCGACGGGGATATTCATGAGCTTTTTGTTTGAGTCGTATTGGGGAGTTGTGGAGCCGGAGGGGGAGGACGTTGTGGTGGTGCGCTGGGGAGTTGGGAGAATCGTGTTACCGTGTCTACAGTGGAGGATATCGGGTCGATCGCAGCGCGGATCGTGTGTGCATCGGAATCCGAGCTTGAGATGAAGCATAAGATTGTGTATATGGCAGGGGAAACAATTAGTTACGCGCGCCTGGCGGAGGTGGTTGAGATTGTGCTTGGGAAGAAGGTTCGGAGGGAACTATGGAGCGTGGACCACTTAAGAGAGGAGTTGAAGAAAGATCCAGACAATTTGGTTAAAAGGTATCGGGTGGTTTTCGCAGAGGGTAATGGGTCAGCTGGGATGAGGAGGGAACAGTAAATCGGACACTGGGGATGCAGGTAACGGATGTGGAGACCTGGGCGCGGAAAAATTTAAAAGTTTGAAGCGCCCTGTAGCCGATAAGCTCGAGGCATGTTTTGAAGGATACTTGCTACCTACAGAAAAACCTCCTAGGTTGAAACCTGATACCAGTGATTCATAACGCCTTCAACTCCCTTTCTTTTATACACAGAACGTCCCTGTCTGCCCAAGGCTACTTCAATCCATTGCCCAATACAATTTACACACGATTACTGCCCAGGTGGTCCACCTTGACTTCCTGGAGGACCCCCCATTCCTGGTGGAGGGAATCCTCCTGGTGGGCCCATATTCGGCCCTCCGGGCCCTCCCATGTTCGGTGGAAACGAGAAATTTGGCGGTGGCATGCCCGGCATTGGCGGCATGCTGCCAGGCGGTGGGAACGGCATTCCTTGAGGAGGAGAGCCAGCGCCATTTGAAGGAAACGGTGGGAATGGCATGTTACCTGGTCCCCCAGCTATGTTTGGCGGCGGGAACGGCATGTTAGGTGGCATATTAGGCATATTAGGCATGTTACGGTTTGGGGCTGGAATATGTATTAGCCTAGGCTGAGGGATGGGAAGGAGAAGAAGGAAGAGAAATCTACGAATGAAATGGCCAAACTCACCTCCTCCTGGTCCAGGAGGCATAAAAGGTGGTGGTGGCATCCCCGGAATTCCTATAGCGCAACACACATTAATTTTTTTCCTTCTGATCAAGCCTGTATCTGAGCATGAATCGAACAATACCGGGAAAGCCAAAAGGCGGAGGTGCCCCAAATCCACCAGGTCCTCCCATCGGCGGCCCTTGTAGCATCGGATTCTGACTCTGTTGGCCTTCGGCGGCATATGAGGACGTAATAGAATCGATGACGCTCTGGGCCTTTTCGTGGCCAATTTCTATCATGTCCATCAGCTTCTACTCTGAATCCCTAAAGTACGAGAAACAGGTATGCGCACGCTGGTAGTAATCGACTACATTTCGCAAATGATTCCTTCCACTATTATGCGCTTTTCGCACACTCATTGAGTCATGGGTGAGGTATACATCACAATAGTCGCCTTGAACTCGTCTGTCAGCCGTTCTGCTTAGGATTCGGGGTTTGAATAGAAATGAAGGCCTACAAAAGAGTACAGAGCAAGTCAGTCAAGACACACAAATATTTTGGGAGGGGGACACTTATATTTTGGCATGTTTGAAAGCAGCTCAAAAAGATTACTGAATGGATAATTTGTGGTTGTTGGCCTACAGCTTGGAGGGATATTTCCGAGGTCGCGACGGGAAATTTACATTACACAATTAGTCAGCCAACGAGCGCTGCTATACCCAGTTTGTGGCTGGTAACTGAAAGAATTGATAGCAGAATTGAGGTCTGGTTTCTGTACCCTAGTTGTTGGCCAGTTTATGAGTTAGACATCTAGGCAGCAAATGGAGTCTATTTATTTTATTTTATTTTTTAGGTATAGTGGGTTTAATGAAGTGTCCCTAGGTGCTGGTAAGTTATGGCTAGAATGTTGGAAAACAAGCCCGCAACAATATCACGTGATGAGACTTGTAGGAGAAACCTCTTGGCAGGGATCTGACCAATCAGACAACTTCAACCGATATAGAAAATAAGCAATACACAGAGTTTTAGCCCCATAACCTCAATTCAACAATAGCGTCACATGTGCTGCGTTACATCTCGATCGGCTTATTGCTAGACAGATGGCATCACTTCTACATTCCCGTTGACTCTTCTAGTGATGCCTTGAAGCGGTATAATATTGCGTGAATAGGATGAGAATGATAATAGTTTGAGTGAAGATCTTACTATATTTCACTTATCAAAATGTCAAGGATCAAAGCTCCTAGGAGCGATAGCTTGAGAATTCATTGGTCACTAGGATGTGGCTACGTGAGACTAGCTGGATAAGATTATAAGAGTCATATATCCGGGTCAGGAAGTAGGGTGCTTTCTGTCTGGCCTTGTCAAGCGTTTTGTTTTCTCTATTGTTTGTTCAATATGAAAAGAGTCTCTGCTGATAGGCTAATAAGATCAATATTTGTTGGATTGAAAGGGTTTAGCAAAGATACGGTTTACAGAACGAGATCCCCAACAGGAAGAGTGTAATTCCCCCTTTATAAAGAAGCCTGCGAAATAAATCGTGTCTCCCCCGGAAGTTGCCGTTGGTACTCAACAGAATCTTAGCCTTCGGTTGGAAAGGCTTTCACATAAACAGAAAGGAATTAACGCGCGAAATATGCATTTAGGGATGATAATGTGAGGGATGCTAAATAATAGTCGAAGTTATGGATTCTCGCTTAGTCTCCTTAATATAGGCTAGCGCGCACAATCGGCGAAAGTTCACTCATCGCGAACTTCTTGTGCGAACCAGCATATCTGCCGACCAACCTACAACGAGTGCCCTCTAACTTCCTATCAACAGCTTCAGGCAGCATTGTTTCACCATGGCCGAGCAGTTGGTTCTCAGAGGCACCCTTGAGGGCCACACCGGATGGGTGACCTCCCTCGCAACCTCTCTCGAAAAGTACGTTGAACAGCAAAACAATATGGCAGCGTAACAGTAGATTAATTGGCAGCCAGCCCAAACATGCTCCTGTCGGGAAGCCGAGACAAGAGTCTCATTATCTGGAATTTGACCCGCGACGAGACTTCCTACGGTTACCCCAAGCGAAGCCTTCACGGCCACTCGCACATCGTCTCCGACTGTGTATGTAATCGGATTCTAGGGTGAATTGGGAGATGTGGGCAGGATTTAGGACAAATGGACTGACCTAGATGTGTTTTTAAAGGTTATTTCCTCCGACGGTGCATACGCTCTCTCATCCTCCTGGGACAAGACCCTCCGTCTTTGGGAACTGTCGACTGGTGTTACTACGAGGAGATTCGTTGGCCACACCAACGATGTCCTGTCTGTTTCCTTCTCCGCCGATAACCGTCAAATTGTCTCTGGCTCCCGCGACCGAACGATCAAGTTATGGAACACTCTAGGAGACTGCAAGTTCACCATCACTGACAAGGGCCATACTGAGTGGGTGTCGTGCGTGAGGTTCAGCCCGAACCCACAGAACCCAGTCATCGTCAGCGCTGGTTGGGATAAGATGGTCAAGGTGGGTACAAATTTTTGCACCCCAATTGGAACAGGAGAAATTTCCAAAAACATCCACATGATGCTAGCACATTTTAAAGTATTTGCTACTTCAGAGCCTTTTGGCTATGAGACAAACAATCACCGGCGCACTGATACAACATGCTTCTAAATATTTTTCATCTTACTTTAAGTTGCGCCACGCCGAAGCTAACGTAAATAAACAGGTCTGGGAGCTCGCCTCGTGCCGCATCCAAACCGACCACATCGGCCACACCGGCTACATCAACACCGTGACTATCTCGCCTGATGGCTCCCTCTGCGCGTCAGGTGGCAAGGACGGCACCACTATGCTTTGGGATCTCAACGAGTCGAAGCACCTGTACTCCCTCACCGCTGGCGACGAGATCCACGCCCTTGTCTTCTCTCCTAACCGCTACTGGCTGTGCGCCGCCACCGCCTCCAGCATCATTATCTTCGATCTCGAGAAGAAGAGCAAGGTCGATGAGCTGAAGCCCGATTATATGGAGGTTGGCAAGAAGAGCCGGGAGCCAGAGTGTGTTAGCTTAGCTTGGAGCGCTGATGGCCAAACGCTGTTCGCTGGCTACACTGATAGCCGTATCCGCTGCTGGGGCGTGATGGCGAGGGCGTAGGTGGGTTGATGAAAGGAGGATGGGTAAGGTGAGGGAATGATGGGGTCTAAATCTGCTTATGTGCCACGAGGGAAATGAATAGGTAGGCAACCGTTCGGATTTTCATGTGGCCTAGCAATGTTGCAGGTATAGCACTTCGGCGGCGCTCAAAGCAAATGAAAAATCATTCAATCCAATCCAAGCCCATCTCCAATGCTTATTTTGATGCCACTATATATCATTGTACAACTACACCTGAAATCCAAAGCTAATACAAAGATAAATCTTCATATAATCTCCTTCACAGCTTCTCAAAAGTCAGCTTTCTCTTCTGTAGTCCACTCAACATAGCATCCTTCACATCCTTCGTCTGCACCATCGCCGCATTCCAAACCGCCGTATACCTCAACCCATCCTCCACCGGCCTATCCCTCGAATAATTCAAAATTTCCTTCGTCCCCATCGTTGCCACAGGGCTCTTACTCGCAATCAGCCCCGCCAACTTTGTCCCCGCCGCTAATGTCTCCCCCTTATTCGGATACACCGCCGACACAAGCCCCACCCTCAACGCCTCCTCAGCACCGAACACGCGCGCCGACAAACACACATCCTTCGCCCAGCTGGCGCTGCCAACCGCGCGCGGCAGCCGCGACAGCGTGCCGATGTCGGCTGCGAGCCCGATGTCGACCTCCTTAACGGAGAAGCTGGTGGAGGCGGCGGCGACGCGGATGTCGCAGGCGAGCGAGAGGTCGAGGGCGAGCCCGTACGCGATGCCGTGCAGGACGGCGATGACGGGCTTCTCGCAGGCCTCGACGGCGTTGATGCAGGCTTGGAACTCGAGGATGTGCCGGCGCAACGCGTTGGCGGTGCGGGCGGGGTCGGCGTCTGTGCGGCCGATGAGGCCGCCGGAGGAGGCGGCCTAGGGACCAGTATGTTAGTGGATGGTAGTAGGAGAAGAGAGGGGTTGGGGCTTTACTTTGATATCGAGGCCTGCGGTGAATGCGCGGTCGCCAGCGCTGGTTAGGACGATGGCGCGGACGTTGGGGTCGTGGGAGAGGCGCTGGAAGATTTGCGATATGTTGAGCCACATTCTAGGGGGGTATTAGACGTGGCGTAGGTATCTAGGTAGGATCATATAGAACGGAAGGAGGAATTAAAGAGAGATAGGGAGAGAATTGTAAGGGAAATGGGTAAGGTTGTCATTGACAGTAGGAATATAAAGGGTTATAGAGAACCATGATTACTTTGATAGTTGAGAAAGGGCACTAAAGCTGAATTCAGGATATTGAAGGTATAATGAAGGTGAAAACATTCAGAATTGTTCTAAAGAAATTCTAGTATTGACATTGACCGTAAAAACCGGCTCGGTCAAATCAAATAAAGTTTGAACGACAGTAGAAAACATGTTGACATGTTAATTTTAAAAAGACAGTATGATCTCGGTTTGTCCTAAAACCTAGCTTACACTTCAATAAAAGCATTTAGCTTCTCCGGCCGGTTTATCTCAACCTGGGCGACATATTCTTGCGGAAATGTGACGTTGAAGTAGTCGTAAGAGTATTCTTGTGCCATGCTTTTCCGGATGGATTATTGAACTGAACAACACACTATTTCAAAATCCAACCGCTTGAGGAAAATGAGCAGAGTATAAAAATGTAGATAGTTCTCTGGTGTAGTTGTTACACTGCATCGCACGACCAGCTTCACCCCCTTTGGCGAGCGCTGCGAGATTTCAAGTTCGGCACGCGCATCCAATCTCGCCTGATTGCCACCAGCTGTACATAGTAATTGTAGCGAAGCCGTATGCTTAGCTGCAAGAACCTTGCTCTAGCAACCTTCTTCCGCAGTGCCGTGATCTTTGTCAAATATCGTAAGGTTTCCACCTGTACGATATTGCCAAATTTCATCGACTTCTCTACAGAGGCAGCGTTGTATTCGCGTTTTGGCGGCCACAAGGGGAGGGGAGAAGGGGGAGAAGAGGAAGCGTGGGGGTTTGATGGTCGTCTCACATGCCTCGGCGAAAATCAATGATGACAGGAACAGACGATTCGTTCAGAATATCTGTTTGTATGTAATATTCTCCAAGGGAAAGACAGTATATCCATTTGTTAACTTATGAATTTACGATAATGCTGGTCAAGAGAGCGTCTCAGAAATTGCCGTCAAGTCCTATCCAACGCCCAAACGACTCAAGATGCACCAATCCTCCTAACTCACCGCAAGATGCCCACTGGAACACCACATAATCATCCAGAACCGTACTTATTGAGCGTCAGAAGTATAATCAAACAACCATATACTAAGTGAAGGTTAACTAATCAATCATTTATTCAAATTTTGGCAATCTTTTTCTCAGACGCCCAACTGACTTTCGCAATTTCCACAACCCCTGATAGTATGCAGTCAGGGCTGGGAAGTCTTTCTGGGTCCATTCATCCCAGTTCTCAATAGTCTCATCCAATACAGGCCAAATTGCGCAGTCAGCGATGGAAAACCTTGACCCTGCGATAAACTTTTCACCGTGGTGACCCTGTCTCTCCTCCAGTGTTTCTAATGTGCTGACAAAGTCTTCGAGAGAAGTCAAAGCATTTCGATTCCTCCACTGTTTTTGCAACTCCAACACCATTTGAATCACCTCATAAGCGTGCGCAGTGACTTGTTTCCCGCGGTCGTCTCTGTCTAGATGATGGTACCTGTCAAGATATAGCAGAATTGGGACCGCTGACACGACCTCGGTATGGTTGATGTCGGCATCTCGATAGCAGACTTTACGGCCACGTTCGTACTCCTTGTCAAGTGCAGGAGGTTTGCTAACAATGTGAGCAAGTCCTAGTTCTGCTAAACAGATGGTAACTTGTCGATTCTCAATGGTATCGTTCGAGGCAAACAGAATTGGATGATCTAATGGCGGTGCTCGAAAGTGAAGAACATCAAAACCAGCGCCGTATATCGCCTTCCAGTCAAATTCTGTGCTGTGATTTTCTTTTCCAAATGCGTGGATCATCTCCTCCGTCTTTTCTTCATCATCATTGATTACGTCTTTCGCGTTGGTTCGGTCCTTGGAAGTAGCGCCCTGACCCCAGATGAAGCGAGAGTCATTATCTAGGAAAGTGCCAATACTACGAAACGTGAGAGATATACGCATTCCAGAGAATGCCTTTTCTGCTTCGGATCGCTCTGCCGCTAAACGTTTATCGGCATTAATGCCATGCAACCAGCGCATGTTTGAGTTCTCTCCCAGCACAAACATGGAATTGTGTGGCATTGCGACGCGCTGAGTGTTACGTCCGGGGCTAGCTTCATTGGAGACTTGCTCAGACTTGGCAGACTTCTTGGTTCGAAGTCGCATGGTTCTTTCAGCCCCAAAACTGACGTTAATAATATTTGAACCGCGAATGATATCCAAAGTTTTATCCGAATGTTCGGAAATATAGTCCTGCCCAGATCGGTAAAGCTGAATTAGAACATGGTTGACAGGATGCTTTATGATCTTTTGTACTTGTTCGCGAATCAACTGCACTGTTGAAGAAAAATGTAAGAGGGGCAGTGACTGGTCAGATGGATGGCGATACACTGGCATAGAACCGTCAGGGCCAAATTCGCCTTGCACGCAGACAAGGCGCGGAACTTCTCCCTGCACATGGTACATCTTCTGCCATCGTACCTCATTATATAGTTGATGGAAAATAATGTCCTTTAGAGGCTTCTTAGATGACTTCGGATGACACAGAGTCTGCGGGAAGAAGTCATAAATAATCTGCGAGTCCCCTTCGGCAATACTATCACCCGGTCTCATTACTGGAAACGTCGCCAGCGATTGGGCCTTTTTCCCCATTTTTTGGTGAGTACTGGAGGGATTGGGGTTCTCAGGGGATACCTTCTCGGGTTGTGATTTTGAAATTGTGGATGAGTCAATCTTAACTGGACGGCCCAATGAGAGTCGAAGTTTCGAATCTTTATCTTTCGAGCTCGAGCTTGTTGTACTTAATGATGGCTGAGATATGGATGACTTTAGCCGTTGCTCGCGCTTTGGTGGGGTTTCCTTTAGTTTATCACTGCTTTCGGCCTTCGTAATTGTGGTCGGGCGTGCAGGTGGCTCGTACAGCTGAGCAGGCTCCTTAGAGTGACTGGCGGACTTCCCTGATGTCTCTATCGGCGCTTTCTGACTTGACTCAGCTTTCCTGCTTGACTCCACTTTAGTCTTGTCATCCTTTTTTTTTTCCTTGTCGCCTCTCGATCTCATGCGAATTTTTGACTTGACTAAATTCTGCTTGGTTTCAGGTGCTTGCTGCGACTTTCTAGAGATAGGACGTGTTAATGCGGGCTGCGGTTCTGGGTCCTGTAATCCGGACGCTCCCCGGCTGAGTTTCTCTGCAAATTGCTCATCGCTGAGATTCGTATTTGCTGGGTCTCTCGCTTCGCTGCTCTCGGCTATACTTGCATCTGAAAATGTCCTGATTCTGCCATTCAAAGCTATGGACGGAGGTTCAGCCACTGTGGGTCTTGTTATTTCTTCTTCTTTAGGTTTCAGATCATCGTCTAAACGCAACTTGTCAACCAAATTGCTAAGATCATCGGTATCCTTTGAACCTTCAGACGGATTTGCGGTTGTTTCCGGCGTTTTCGAGAGGTCATTTGCGAGGTCTATGCTACTGAAAACATGAGCCCCCATGAACTCAGTCATCTTCTTTAGCGCTTCCTCGTGACGCACTTGTTTGCGATAACCCAAGCAGTCTTCAATGAGATTGATGGTAAGGCCATGGCGCACAGCATCCAGAGCAGTGGCAAAAATGGAGATGTTGGTGATGCATCCGCAAATATAGAGTTCAGTAATCAACTTGGCCCGTAGTGTTACCAAGAGCGATGTTGAATTGAAGGCAGAATAGTGCGATGTCGCAACCACAGTATCCGTAGATGTATCTATGCTTGATGTGATGCCCTCGGCGAATTCGGCTCCTGACGAGTTTCGTGAACAGCTTGGCCCCTTTTTAGATGCCTTGGACAGAAACAACTCATCTTCTTCGGCTGGAGAAGGCGAAGCTGCGCGGGCCACGATGCGCTTCCTTGTTGAGACCCGCTTGAGCAGTTCCAGGGCACGTTGTCTATGGCGTTGTGATCTTGATGAAGATGCGCGGGGCATTAGGTCTTTGACTGCCAATTCTTCACCACTATCATCTGTGCTGCTGTCAAGCCCATCAACTGGCTCCAAAAGGACGGTGTCTCCATCGCCGGAAGGATCATTTACTGGCCATTCTTCTTCGAAAACGGTTCGGACCCAGATGACATCTCCAGCGTTGTCTCGAAATCTAGGGACGAAAGCCTTGATTCGATCGATGAAGCCGAACGGAGTCTCGACCGGAAGCTTGCCGTCGGGCCGGAGAAAGTCATTCTGCAATCCAAGAACAAGCAAAGCCTGGTGAGTCTGAAACTGCGGTTGCTTCTCCTTGAGAAGATCTAGAAAAGACGTCATGGCTTTTTATTGAGATTGAGCAGCTAGAAAGAAGGACGGATTGTCAGACATGTGCACACGCAAGAAACTAGCGAAATTTTGAAGTATATTTTCTCCCTCGGTGGCCAAGCATTACGGCCTAGATTGTCAAAAATCTTGAGAGGCAAAAAACGCCAACTCGGAGCGCGATGAAATGGGAGGCGTAAAGTTGGTGTAGAAAACGGCGGATACGCATTATCAGATGTTAGGTAGTAGTTACACTTACAAGTCATGGAGGTGTGTAGGATGTAGGAAGCAGGTAGAGCAATCAATCAATGTGGCATAGTCGCGCAGCGGCAGCGGCTGCAGGGCTGGCTTGATCCATACGCAACGCAGGTCGACTTACGCAGGCCGGCGAATGCAAGGCCGTGTTAGTCCCAGGCATGGGCTGTGGACAATGGTGGGGAGAGAAAGAGAATGCCTAGGTTGGTGGGTGGGAGCGGCCTTGAGGATGCCAATAGTGCGCGGAGAGTACAGGTAGTGAGCCCCATCTACTCGGGTGGCGAGCCACGAAAGCAGGGGCCGGGTTGTGGAGCAGAGGGCGGGATAAGACCGATGAGACCGAGAACGCTGAGAACAATGGGACCGCTGAGACCTCTGGATGCACTGCTATCTTAAGCGACACCTGCAGGGGATGATGCTCGCCTGTTTCAAGCAATATCGTGTCCGAACTGGGATCCTTCGGGCCCGTGCCGGCAGAGTGAGGGCCAGCAAAGGCCAGCAAAGGCCAGCGGAAACCAGCCCGCCCAGCTTAGCCCAGCTTACGCCTGCACTGCCGGCCAGTAAATACGCCTGCTACTACGGGGAAATTGCCAAACGGTTATGACCTGCATCCATAGCAAGTCACCAGTCAACTTAAACGCCCTTTTACCGCTCGCATCGCGAATCATTCCTTTCCCAGTCCCGCCAGGAACACCGTCACTCTCGTGCATATTACGCTGCACTCATACGCCAGAACTCCCACCTACCCGTACATCCCCGTTAAACACCATTTGGCCCACACACACAACCGTACCGGGCCCTGGAATTCGACGCGCGGTCTCACTCAAATCACGGCCACATGATCCTACCCACTCGCCCTCTCCGAACCCAGACGTCTGGTCGATATGTATATCCCATCACCTGCTGAAGAATGCCGTAATTTTCTGGCTCCCATCGCTCGCCTTGTTGGGACTGCTTTTCGTTGCAGTACCATTGCTCGTGGAACTCCTGGTCTTCCTTGTCGCCTTTGAAGGAAACTTCTTCGGAGATTGGCCGGAATTGTTGACAGGCGCTGCGGAGATTCTGCGCTTCTGTTGGGGAGCACCGTCCGCCGTGCCACCATCATCGTCGGCCTCATTATGCTCCCGTTTGATGCCTTTTTGACTTTCGGCCCTGGCTGGAGTAGGCGATGGAGCATTGTCTTCGGTACCCTCCTGCTGGTCCGTAGTATCACGAGTCTCATCCTTATCGTATTCAACCTTGACTCCCTTGATCTTAAAATCATCCTCCATTTTGCCGGCCAGTTTTTCCTCTGCCTTGCCCTCGGCAGCCTTCCTCTGGTTTCCGAAAAAGTTTGCAATATTACTCTTATTTTCGGTACTATTGACTGGCACCACAAATGACGGTGAATTATTTCCGACCTTTCCGACCTCCTTGCTGACAGGAAAGCACTCCAGCTCACCATCGTACGGTTTCAGTAGTGACTGGAGTTCCTTGCTCCATTCTGTGCGTTTCGGGTCCAGCCAGATCTTTATTGCGTCAGAGCCGTTGTTAAGTATCACAGGCATACGGTCGTGCAGAAAGTTTAGCTGCTTGTTCGAGTTAGTAGTGATGATGGTATATGTGTAAAGCTTCTCCTGTGTATCTGCAACATTCTTAGTAGTCTGTACTTGCCAGAGACATAATATGACCCACCCTCAAACTTAACACAATCCCACAATCCCGCAAAGCACATCAACTGGCCGTCTTTCCGCTTGACGAAGTGTGGGATCTTCTCCTTGCTGTTACTCTTCTTCAGCCATTCATAGAATCCTTGGGCTACCACAATACATCGTTTCTTCTTTTTCATGCTTGTCCACATGCCGCGATTCTCTATTAAAGAATCGTCGCGACAGTTGATCGTCTTAAGCATTGAACCATAATCCGGGTTGCGTTTCGTCCAAAATGGAATCAAGCCTACCGCACGACGCGTAAATAAACTACCCACCAAGCTTCTTGCAAAGAGACTTACCCCATTTCATGACCTGCAGCCTGTATCTTGCCTCATGTGTCTCCTGCTCGTGAGCGTTTTGAGCCCCCTTCCCACCATCTGCCTGGGCGCTCTCTGCATTCTCGCCCTCCTTCTCACCATTATCCCCATCTCCACCATAGTCCGGCCCATCGGTTCTGTACACTAGGCCATGGTAACCCGGGGCGAAATTGTAACTTTGCCGAAGTTCATCATCCTCTGGAGCTTCCTCGGCGGGCATACGAGCCTCCTCGAGCCGGCGACGAACTTCAGAGGGTCTCTAGGTACACTATTAGCTTTAATCGTGAATTCGAGGTTGCACTTACTAAAGCCAATACATATCGTCCACACATGATGGCATACTCTCTGGCACAGTCGCTGTGTTAAGAGTTACGTTTGGTTATAGCTGCCTCCAAGCTGTTGGCCGCTGGCGAAAACGTCATTTGGAGAGGCGAGACTCAGCCCTAAATATCGATCTGCAACCTCCGACGAATCTTTACTCCGAGGCATCAGAAGGCACTCAGAGAAGCTCGTTATACATCAGTTCCTGATACCCTTGAATCGATCAAGCCTCCTACTCTTGCTATGTTCTCCCGAACATTCCCACGTGTTGGCAATCGAATATCACGCCTCATTCAGGCTCAACACCATCCGCAAATACAAACATTCGCGAAACTGCCGTTACGAGCGCGCATACCAGTACAGCAATGCACAAAAAAGCGAGAAGGCTCAACATTAGCTTCTGCAAAAAAGCTCTACCAGGAGAATCCCTTCACTTTCCCTCTAGCCGTGGCCTGGTATTAAACCCCACCCCCCAGCCACGACCACCCCACCACATTAAACAGATCAATTGACGTCCTACCAGCATCCTAGTGGGCATGGGTGGCTTCCTGTATCTCCCTTACTACTACCAAACCTATATAGTAGCACCGTACCACAACTTCCCAGAACCCGTAGCGAAGAAACTGCGGCGCGCGATATTCTATAGCTCGGGCCGCAACATGGACGTGCGAGAAGCAAACAAATACTTTCGACAGGGCCTGCAAATTGCGGATGAGATGGGAATGGATCCATTTAGTGATGAGATAATTGGTGTCAAAATCTCGATTGCTGCGATGTTTGAGAGAGCGCAGCATTACAAGGTGGCTATCGATGTTCTAGAAATTATACGTCGAGACTGCTTCAGGTGGGTGGAGGAGCTAGGTGACAAGCATTGGAACGACGGAAAGAGAACCAGAGTGCTGGCTAAAACGGTAGCGCTAAATGTCAAGTTGGGAGAGCTGTATGGAAACCAGTATGTCGCAAATAGAGACGCTGCAGAGGAACGGTTAGTGGAGGCAGTTGAGACAGTCTTGAAGGAGAAACAGAGGAGAGAGCAGGACGGTGTTCAGCCAGGCGAAGGCGATTGGCTATCGGATGAAGAAGCAGGAGCGTCGCTGGAATGTATGTTGTCTTTTATTTCGTTCTATACACCACCGCTTCACCGTATATCCGCGTTCGACCAGGGCCATGGAGTACAACAACTAACCATACTTCAGCTCTTGGACATCACTACGAAGAAAAGAATCTACACTACCTCGCGACACCACTATTCTTACAAGCTCTCTCTTTGTGCCCACCAAAATCTTGTCACTCCGTTATACTTAGTAAGTTTTCCTATGGTCTCAAATCGCTTCTATCTCCCGTCTATTCTAACCATCCAATCCTAGTGAACAACCTCTCCATATCCCTAGCTCAACAAAAGCCACCTCCATTATCATCTTCTCCTCCCACGCCTTCTTCTTTTCCCAATACACCCTCTCCATCCCCCGGTATCCTCACCGACCAAGCCCGCCAGTGGGCATCGAAAGCTCTCACTCTTGCCGCATCGATCGCTCCACCTAACCGTACAGAAGAATGTGACGTTGGCTGCGCCGTTGCGACACACAATCTCGGCGAGTTTGCTGAGCTGGACGAGAATATACAGGAAGCACGGCGGCGATATGAAGAAGCCGCCGCTTTAGCAAAAGCTATCGGCTTTCCAGAGGGAGTGGCTAATGCTAAGAAGGGGCTAAAACGGCTAAGTAAAATTGAAAAGGGCAGATAGGGAAAATATAAGACCGGGCCAGATATTGTATCATACAGCAAATGTATAGTATGGCACAGGCCAGCCTCACGAATTGTCACATGAGGTTATCTCTCACCCGCAGGGGCCAAGGTCACCCTACCCCTTTTATCGATATTCCTTGAAACATATAGTTCTCCAACTAACGTGTTACAAGCACGATCGAAGCTTCCCTTGCCAATAATCGATTTTTTGTGCAATCTACTCCTTCATGCCTCAATATTCGCCATTCAGTGGTATTGAATCACCATCTTAGACGCCCATAATCTGTCATGAAAATATTCCTAATTTACTATGAGGACATGCTACTCATCGAGCTCGCCTCCTTATCTCTCTTCTTTGATCTCCCATGATTCATTTCCATTTATTTACTTCCACATAATATTCTTCTAAATCACTCATCGCAGAAATTACGTATTTCTCGTAGTGCTTTTCAAAACAATACCCTATCCACAGCTCAACATATAACAGCGCGCATATTCACCTTAGCGCGCGTCGCAATTTTAGCACATCGTTACCTATATCCTTGCCGCCACGGCTGGCTGCAATTATAGCATCATCCTCTTTCATGAATATCTCCTCTAAAGGCCTTTGCTCTCAGATGATATGATGTATAAGAGATAAATGGCGGGGATGATAAAAACATTGCTCGACCAACTGGTCCCAGTCCAGTAGCCTACATTACGGGGCTTAACCTGGAAAACGAGCCCTAGAGACGTCTGATGACAACATCACCAAGTATGAAGAGGGATATGCGTCGTTGATAAACCGCTCCCGACACATTGCACAGGCATCATATAAAATCAAGCGCCTGACAAGCAGCCCATAGCACTACCAAGTCGTCTCCAGAGGAACACTCGTGTTCGTCAGCGCAACACTCTCTTTTCCCAGAACACCCATGCGGAACCAGGCTTGCATTACAAAGAGTTTCAGAGGCAGTTAAATGCTCCGCAGGAAAAATATTGGAATATAATTAAGGCGTCGTAAAGTTGATGCGCAGGCCTTTAGATGCCAAAAATGTGTCAGATGATCGTGACTACCCATGTCCATTTAGCTTTCCTATATTAGGGTATAGATCAGGTGTGTCTTGGCAGCTGATCTTGACTGTATATATAGCTGCTCAAGAGCCGCTCTCAATGGGACAGAGTTCTCATTCTTGATCTTGATTTTTGACAAAATGCAAAAAATGCGTTTCTTGTGTGTGTTGTGACATGCCCTCCACAGTCATCATTTCAGTGCTGCGGATTAAGACTTATCAAGGAAAGCCTCGTTCATTACCGTAAGCCATAATAACGCTGTCGACCTGAATCAGGTGTCCTACTACCCCGACTCAGCTACCTACTCATTGACTCAGTCATTGACTCGGTCACCTACCCCTTGTTTCCATTGCCACCCCCTACCCCCCTTGTCTTTCCTATTTCCTACACCCTTCTCATGTATATATAGAGGCCTTAGAACCACATTCAATAGACAGAGTCCTCATTCTTTTCTTACAATCGGTGTACGGACTACCGATCGACAAACGCTCATCATCGCTTACGAAGGCCACGGATAGTGTCTAAAAATATGTCCGAGAGCTAGGAGTTGTGCAGCCATAATGACAGGTTCCTAATACTCTATAGTCAACTGTTAAAGTAGCCAGGCCCAACTCAATGGAGTACACGCCGGAAATCTTTAATTTTAGATGCAGCATTATAGGAGCAGTAATAACGGAGAAAGTCAAGCCAGCTACTAACGTGCTACCCCCCCAAACGAGACACCCCCCCCAAGCGAGACACCTCAATTACCCAATTCTAAGCCACGCTTATTAAAATAATATTTTATTAAATCCATTTCTAAAATAGAGTATATCTTAAAAACGAACTATATATTTAGAAATTTACTTTATTAAGTAGGAAGGAAGATAAAAATATACCATAATTAAAAAAATGGTTGGGAAAACCCGGATTATTAGTGATAAGGATCCACCTAGCGTGCTGCAATCTTCACGCTAAATCAAAGAAACTAAAAATTATTAATAAAAATTTATCCCTTTAAACTTTTTTTATATAATTTTTAGGAGGCTTTTTTAGAGTATACTTGCTTTATATTAAAGTCTTAAATTTTAAAAAAAGTTATTTTATTGCTACTAAAATTGAGAAAACGTGTTAAAAATTGTCTCACTTGGGGGGGAGGCACGTTATCTAACCATAGTCGTCAAGAACCCCATCTTTATCGTCCTACCATCCACTATCCTTAATATTATCGTCACTGTCCTCGGGAAACTAAAACTTCCCTAAATCTATAAAGTTGCTAAGGAAGTACCTGCTGTTCTCGGGCCGCATGCACTCGGCAATCCGGTAGTGTTTCTCCGGTAACTCCTTAGTAGAAGTCCACTAATAACCCCTCTCCTTCTTCCGGAAGCAGTATAATAGAGTATAACACTTAGCTAGGCCCGCTAATTCGCATAGCGCGAGCTTACGCTTATACTCGCGCTAGATATCCGCTATTATGCGTCCCAGAAACCAGTCTATTATGCTAAGGCGGTTCGGTAGCCGCGGCTCGTAGATACGGAGTACATCAGCGCATAAGTCGAGTAGCCCTAGCAGCGTCGGCACCGGGATAGAGCTATAGTCGCACTCTATTATAGTAGTACACGCTATATCTGTTGGATCAAACACGACTAGGTCCTTAGGGATAACACCAATGCGGAATTCCTTATACTTTAGTGCCGGAATATCTAGAAAGTTGGCAGGACCGCTCGAGTTTGGAAGTCCTAGCTATGTCGCTGGGGAGCGCTTACAGTAGGGAAGGTAGGTAGAAATAGCCTTTGCCGCTATATTAATACGGTCGTTCGGCACTACAAAGTATATACTATGGAGACATAAGTAGGAACTCGGAAGGCTGCAGCCCATAAGAAGTCGCCCCAAAGAACATAGGGAATTTTATGGTAGGAGAGAGCGCGTGAAGGCAGGATGGTGTCCCGGCGTGCAAATAGTGTTGGAAAACAAGCCCGCAAAGATATCACGTGATGAGACTTGTGGGAGAAACCTCTTGGCAGAAATCTAACCAATTAGACAACTTTAACCGGCGGTTAAAGTTCCTTAAAATCTCTTCAACTACCAAAATAGCCCGTGCGTACAGCCATAGGCGTTCACTACAATTACTATGTGCAGTTGGTGGCGATTGAGCGAGCCCGCGTACCGAAGCGAAATAAATATTTGCTAGAGGGGGGGTGGAAGCTGGTCATGCACATGGCTGTATCCTCCCGACCAGATAGGATAATTTATCCTCCGCAACTCTGGTTTTAATTCTAGTATTCGCGCACGGGCCTTCCCCTCTACTCGCCCTAACGTGTTAAGGGATAAACACCTTAAAATAACTTATTAAGAATGCAACGACCTATCGCCAATTAATTACTTTAAAGAATATCTTGCTACCACCCGCGTACTTCTTACTAAGAATTAACACTTTAACGTCTTACAATACTAATAGGATCGCTAACGTGACCGACCGGCTTGTGCACGCGACCGGCTCGTGCACGCTTTTCCTCACCAAAATTTGGCAAAATACACCTTTTTAAACCACCTATAGTTAAATAACTATAAGAGTTATTAATATAAAATTTTAAATATACCTTATTTAATACTTATATTATATTTTTATATAAAAAATTATAAAAAATTATGTCTGTATAAGTAGAGGTTGTATATATTGTTACTAGATGAATGGCGTGGAGTATATGCGGCAGGGGTCGCATGGCGTAGCAAAGGCGTAGCGTAGGCGTAGCGCAGGCGTAGCGTAGGTCACCTGACTACCTACGGCCCGATAGATAGCCCGACCTTTACTACCCCTTACTTTCTCCTTTGGTAGACAAGACAGACACGAATGAAACAAGAACCAGAACTACTATATTGCAATTGCAGTACCCCCCGGAGTGATACCGACAAATTATAATATATATATGCTTAAAATTAAGTTAAAATAGTACTTTTTTAATAAAAATAAAAATTATTAATAAAGCTGTTAATAGGGCTATTATATAGCTATATTATATATATATACATATGTCTGATTACAGCACCTGATGTACGAACGCGTATTTACGCGTTCGGTGCACCAGCCTCTTGTTTACGCGTTCGGTGCACCAACCACCTGCTTACGCGTTCGGTGTACCAACTACCTGCTTATAAAGCACTAACTAATTAGGGGGGGGCGTACTAGTATATAGACTATATAGTCTGCTTTGATATAGAAGCAAGTCACCACCATCCAAACGAGCATACAATACTATACGTATTTTGTGCCCCTGGATATGACTTACTTGTATCATTAAGTTGATATAAATACTGATTAGTAAGCGCGTACAGATCAGTAATTACTTGACACCTCCTACTAAGCAATACACGACAGCGACCACCTGTTTAGACTCCTAGTACGACCTGCTGGAAGGTCGGAAGTCGGGGATTACGGACTTATTACTAACTCTGTATACTTGTTCAAGTCTTAGTACGGTTTACTAGAAGTATAATAGACGCGAATATAGACCTATACGGAACCCCTATCCTTAATCTACCTCTAAACCTCGAACCCCTATTCCTACCACACCCTCCGACCTCTTTTTTAGACCCCTTACGGAGACCCCTTACCCCTCTATGAACTACTACGGACCTGTTAATCGCTTTTACGGACTGTTATAAGACCTTACGGAAACCCCCTACCCTCCTACAAACTGTTATAGACCTGTTAACCACTTTTACGGAACACTATAAGACCTCTTCCACCCGCTACATACTACACGATATAGTATGGCAGACATTAGCAAGCAAATTGATAAAGGTTAAGAAAAGTGGAGGTAGGGAGTTGACGTTACGTCTACAAACAACGTTAATGACTATATTAAGTTCAAAATCCTTAAATACGGATACTTTAAGCTTATGAACAATGACCTATAGGAGCAATACCAGGAAGACTTTGCGGACTTTACGGAAGATATTTTTAAGACTTGTGACTGTATAGCTACCTATAATTTACGAACCCTTTTACGTTACCAAGGTGTATGGGTCGATAAGCGAGTTACCATTGCATAGTCTTTATACAATATATTATGCGAGGAGGACCAAATAGAATGGACTAAAGAGGAAGTCCTAGACTATATTAATACCAATAGATTCTTTGCCTCTTGTAAACTTAACGGGATCTTTATAGGACCTTTAATATATACAAACCCACCATTGCCTGGAGAAATAGGACTTTTGCTATATACCCAGAACACCTGTAACGTCGAACTAGACAAACTGGAAGCACCTATTAAACTAGATAAACCGGAAGCACCCCTACCTACTTTAGAAGTCCCCCAGGAACTACAGTACCTGTATTAACCAAGTCTTACCCAGCAACCTGCCTAGCAGTAGTATAACTTTTAGCGGCCTGCCCAGCAGCAGTATACCCTATAGCAGAACGGTTCTACGGAACGTTCTAGGGGGGTAGTTATGCTAAGGGAAGAGCTAGATAAGACATTAAGGGAAGAACTAGATAAGACGCTAAAAGAAGAGCCTTAATTAAATATTATAACTGCCCCGTCTGCTTAAGCTCCGTTTGTATAAGCTCCACCTGCGCAAGCCCTGTCTGTACAAGCCCCGCCCGTACAAGCTCCGCCCGCGTAAGCTCCGTCCGTGCAAGCTCCGTCTGCGTAAGCTCCGCCTACACAAGTTCCGTCTATATAAGCTCCGCCCGTACAAGCTCCGCCTGCGTAAGCTCCGCCCGCGCAAGCTCCGTCCGCGTAAGCCCCGTCTGCGCAAGCTCCGTTTGCGCAAGCTCCGCTAGCTTTACCCTCTTCGTTAACTAAAGCTAAGGAGCCACGGCAGCCAAGCTCGTATAAACCTCTGTAACCTACCCAGTAATTACTGCCTGCGGCAACCGCCTCTACCCTTCCCTTAGTAACTGCTCCTACCCTACCTAGTCTTCCTCCCGCCCAGTATCTTTACCCTAGTACTGCCAACACCAACCCTAATATGCAGCTGTATATAGACCAACCCACATATAACCCCTACCTTCCCCAAAATAAGACCCCCATAAAGGCAGAGTAAAATAAGCTATATAAGGCAAAGCCTATAGCTAAGGAGCATAAGCAACCTATGGCCTTATTTAACCTACCCTTTACTGCCCAGTCTTTAGCCGCTATATAGGAGAAGGAACACCCTAGTTAAGGAATATATACTACCTTCTTTACGGACTGCCGCTACTACTAGCAGTATTAAAACCTACTGCCTATACCGCTGTTGTCACAGTGCTGTAATGCAAGTAGGCTAAATAACTACATTGTGGTATGAAGAGGAGAAGAAGATGGAAAGGGGGTATTGTACACAAATAGTAGGGCCAGCCCGCCAAGGCGCTAATGGTGGGCCAGCCAACAGTAGGAAACAGTACGAGACAGTGTACGACAGGTCAGTGCCGTGACAGCTGTTTCAGCCACCTATTGGCCGTAAAAGCTGTTAACAACACCGCTAGCCCTAATAGACTAGTACCTACCCTCCTAGTTTATAGAGCCTACCTAAGGATAAGTAACCTAGACCCTCCTACCCCATCTATTATAGATTAAACAGCTGTAATACGGAAGGCAATAGCTAAAATAGTTAGGCTATAGGCCACTAAACGGGTAAAGAGAACAGGAGATAAGGAAAATAATATAATTAACTTAGTTAATTGGGGCAAAGTACTTTATTATTACGTAACCGCAATTTGCTACCACGTAATGGTAATCTACTGCTATCTGCTATTCTTTGCCAGTACTGTAATAACTACTAGGGTAGAGGCTTATTTAGTTAAAACTAAGTACTCCTAGTATTAGAATAAGACTAACGGAGCACTTATAGTTTATTTATGGCCCGTTGGAAGGCCGTATGGTTCATTTACAATCCGTTAGAAGGCCGTACGGTTTATTTATGGCCCGTTAAAAGGCCGTATAGTTTATTTTACAGACTATAAGTAGGACTTACAGCTAACTTAGAGCACTATTTGGAAGGCAGCCTAGAAGGTACCTTAGGAAGAAATTTCCTATATATTTCTATATTTTATTGTTTTATTAAAGCAAATTATAGAGGCTATATATAAGCGGTTTTATTTTTAAGTACCGCCAGTGTATAATTACAGCACCTATTATACGGAGGAATTTCCTATATATTTTTATGTTTTACGTTTTTATTTCTTATATTTTTTTCTATATTTTACGGTTCTATTAAAGCAATTACGGAGGCTGTATATAGGTGGTTTTATTTTTTTAAGTACCGCTAGTGTCTAATTACAGCACCTAATGTACAAACGCGTATTTACGCGTTTAGTGCACCAGCCTCTTATTTACGCGTTTAGTGTACTAACTACCTACTTATAAAGCACTAACTAATTAGGGGGGGGCGTACTAGTATATAGACCACGTAGTCTGCTTTAATACAGAAGCAAGTCACCACCATCCAAACGAGCATATAATACTATACGTATTTCGTGCCCCTGGATATAACTTACTTGTATTATTAAGTTGACACAAACAACATATTTACTATATAGGTAAGTTTTTTTAATATATAGGTAACTGGCTTATCTATATAATTGGTTTATATATAATATAAAAAACCATTTAATAATATTTTTAAAAAAATATTTATAACTTAACTATTATAGTAGCTATTAATATAAAAGTTTAAATATGGCTTATTATTTTATTAAATAATATTTTTAAAAAATTATTATATAAACTAAAAAAGTTTGCTTTTATATATATTAGTAACACAGGGTAACTCCCTCACCAGTACTACTTAAGTAGATACAGTGATGTTGTTGATAATACTTGATTAATTGGAATAAGGGAGGGCGAGGAGCTTAAGGCTCCTCGCCACGCTAGTGCTGCGGCAACACGTAACGACCACTTGTCTCACTCCCAACACTAGCAACTCTTCTTTTATAGTTGCCATCTATATATAAACGCTGCTTAACTAGCGTAACGAACATCAATCCTCCTTACTTACTATTGCTATTATAATATATATTTCGCTGTCCCAAAATTTACCCCTTAGCACGTGGTGCTTTCTTACCAGTATAATAGCTTGTATAAATATCTCTAAACTAAAGTCTGTGGAATACTATCTTGTAAAGATACTAAGCTAAAGAGAAGAAGAGGAGGAATCGTTTAGGAGCCATAGGTGGACATCTTGCAAGGGCCACTAAGGCGCTAGTAGTAAGCGAGCCAATAGCGATTTTTCTATCCCGGGGATAGAAAATCCTAATTAGCTGGCTAAAGTCAGGGTCCGCAGATTGTAGTAGAACTTAGTAGACAGTTGCAGTGGAATTTAGTAGACAGTTGCGGTAAAATTCGGTGGACAGTTGCGGTGGAATTCGGTGGACAGTTACGGTGGAATTTGGTAGACAGTTGCGGTAGAATTCGGTGGACAGTTGCGGTGGAATTCGGTGGACAGTTGCGGTGGAATCCTACTCCCTTTTAACCTAACCTTTAACTTATATATATAGAGTGTTTATGTTAATAAACGTCTCTAGAGCCTTATTTAGGTTTGCCTTTATTATTACATCTACTGGGTTGTCTTAGCTATTAATCTATTAAATCTTAAAGAGTTCTTGCCGTTTATAGGATTGCTAAAGTGCTATAATATTAATTATAAGGCGCTTCTCTTTTGTGGTACTAAGCTTAACTAAACACTTATAAAGAGAATATAAGTTAGTGTATATAATTATAGGGATAGTAGGAAGTTTAAGTTAATCTATAATTATTTTTAGGGTAGTTCTAATTGTAATTACTATATTAACTCTGCTAACTATTCTATATATCTCTAACACTAGAACGCTTTAAGTAATACGCTTACTCTTAGTTAAGCTCTAATAGATAAGATTACTGTAAATTATAAAGTCATTCTCTCTAGTGGATTTATTTATAATAATAATCTTATATCCTAGCTAGGAGCTAAAATCTTTATTATTTATAAACAATCCATTAATAAATATAAAGAGCTTAGCGGTAGGAAGATTAATAGGTATATAAAGTAGTCCCCAATTAAGATAGTTTATTTACCAGGAAAGATATTTATTTAGGGCAAGAATATTATCCCTAGTTAGTTTCTAGTGTTAGGCAGTAATAGAGAGATTAAATAAAGCCTTAGGTTAATAGATAGAAGTAATATAAGCTCTGCAAGCGCATTACTCTATATATCTTTGCTTTGGAGAATTAATGTTAATAACATTAATCTTCTTGCCTTAACCCTTCTGGCGTAAAGCAATAGAATCCTTATTTAGGGAGAGGATACATCCATTAAAAAGTAATAGTGTTATTAAATTAAGCTTTTCCTTTGGCTTTACTATAAGATTTGCCTTTACTAGCTTATCTTCTTTAAGAGCTAAGAATTGGTCGTCTCCTAAGATAATTATATTATTAGTTTATATACTAACGATTCTAAATAGGGTTTCTATAGTTATAATAAGGAAGCATAGATTAAATATAGAAGTAGTTATTAAAAGCTTCTCTTTATAGTGCTTGCTATAAGTAGCCCACTAATAAGTTCCTGCCTCTATAATTCCATATAATGGCTTAAGCATAACTATAATTGTATCTTTGGGATATTAGTGGCGAATTTACTCTAGAAGGTATGCTAGTATTAAGCGCTAAAGGCGCGTCTCTAATTAGGTATAGGCCTAAGTAATATTTTATAAATAAACCGCTATTCTATTCTTTATTAAGGAGGAAGCTAGTGCAATAATAACTCGCTAACTAGCTTGTTAAATTATAGGGGATTATATAAGGATTACTTCCTTACCGTTATTATTATAGCCTTAAATAACCAGCCTTAACTTCTTAAATGGGGTATTAGTAGCTTTGCCTTTAATCTTATTAACCATTCTTAACTTAAATATACAGACTCTATTAAACTTGGCAGGGTTATATTTCTTAAATTTAAAGACTTCTCTTGTAATAAGACCGTCAATCTCCTACTTATTAGATACTTAGAAAGGAGCTCCTAAAGTTATAATATAGCCTTCCTTTTAGAGCTGTTTTACAAGCTTAAAGCCAGCCTTCTCTTTAGCTGTTATAAAGGCCATTAATAACTTGTCTCTACTCTTAATAGCGGTAATAAATTACTCTTTAAAATTAATAAGGTGTTGGCGATTTTATAATCCCTTTAGGTGACCTCTACTGCGTTATAGTTGCGGCATATCTACTATAATTATATTAGGATTGTAGTCGCCTTCTAGAGTGCGTTAATTATAGTTCTCTTTTAGGGTATTGTGGTTCTCCTCTAGGGTATTCTCTAGGGTATCCTACAAAGGCTCAGAACTGTTATTTTTATAGTAGGGTTTAATAATAGTTAAGCGGAATTAAGTAGGTCTATAGGGCATCTAAAGAGTATAAGTTTAACTATTAATTATAATAAGTTTATATAGGCCTAACTATCCTCCCTTTTTACGCCATACGCGTACCTTAAATTGGAGTGGCAGATTAAGTGTAGTTAAGGTATTTAGGCCATTTCTTATTCCTAATACATTGTTAACCTAGCGCATAGCGTAGAGACGTTGTACCTCTTTTATTGCTTTATAAATAGCCTCCACTCATTACGTAACGGATAAAGATAGTAGAGAATTATTAGTTATTTAAGGGTAGGCGCCAAAGACTAGCAATGTAGGTATAAGCCTATCTAGGCTAGCGGAATTATTAACAGCCTTAATAGCCATCTATAAGATAAGCTCTTTACTAGCACCCTCTAGTTCTAAAGAAATAATCTTATATACTTAGCGTAATGGTATATAATATCGTTCTACTTTTCTAATACTATTATATGCCTTAATAGGGACTTCCTTAACCTTAATTTCTACTACCTTTACCTATTACCAAAACTCTATAGATAAGAATTTCCTTCCTACATTATAAATAACTTAATTAGCGGGTCCTAGGTAGATATTAATCTAATATAATTAGAGAGTATCCTATACATTCCTAGCTAACATATCCTTTAGGAAGCGTGCAGCTTAAAAGGAGGTTAAGAAGTTAATAACTTAAAGTACTAGCTTGCCGATAAGATATATAATGTTAATAATAATATAGAAGTTAAAGTTATAGTTATCTTTAAGGGTAAACTTAAATCGGCCAGAGGACTTCTGGTTTATTTAATAGTAATAGCAGTACTTTATAAGATGCTTAATTATCTTAACCTTAACTTTATAACCTACTTGCTAAAGAACCCTAAGCAGTTAGTAAACGGATAGGTGGCTAAAATAATAGTATAGTTAACGTAGCTCTAACTTAGTTAAGTGGCTCTAAGCAACGCTCCTTTCTGGCTATTAAAGGAGTAACTATGGGTAACCCTACTTGCGTACAACAGGTACCTAATTATCTCCCTAAACAAGTATATTCTTAAGGTTATTAAGCTTAACGCCTAATTTATCTATATCTTGGATATAGAGTAGAAATGGGGTATTCGCGGGAATAATATAGAAAGTAATATATCCTAATGGGGTTTAGACCTTAATTATACTAAGAGAGATTATAGTACCCTTACCAAAGCAAACTGTATATTAGCCTGCCATTAATTAGTTAATCTAAATAGAGCTATTAAGCTGCTAAAGAGCTTAAACTTAAGGTTCTCCTACTGTTAATACTCCTACGGCTTTAGTATCTAGTATAATACTATAGAAGACGTTCGCCAAGTATCTATTATTAAAGGAGAACGCGGAACTTTTCTTTAGCTTATTAAAGATATCTAACTTTATAACAGAATAAAGCGTAGATTGGTCATTAAGGACAGCAACGGTTTATATGCCATTTACCTTACTATACTTAGTAAAGTATTAGTCGGGAGAATAGTCCTTAATTTCCATATCTATAAGAAGCTATTTGGCCTTATTAACCTTACCTTTAAAATCTTCTTCGCCTTTATATTAAACTAGGAAGCTTTAGAAGTAGGCCATAGTAACCTCTTAGTTTCTAACATTTTATGCGCTTTAGCAAAACTTATTATATACCTCCTTTTGTCTATTAAGGGGGTACCTAGTTAACTAGCAATTTGGCTTTTTATAAATATAGCACTTCTTCTAATAATTGCTCTAAAATAAACCTCTATAATTACCTTATAGTTGACGTTAATTATACCCTCTGCTATATCCCTTACCGCGGCCACCATATATTTGGTTAGTCTAGTTATAATCGTATTAGTTAGCCGGGTTAATTAGAGTAGGTTAGGGTTAGGTATTAAATTGCTATACTTCTTAAGAGCGCAGAGCGGTACTAATAGAGGATCTTAATTAAGCACATACTCCTTTATAAGTATTTGCAGGATTAAAGAGAGTAAGGTTATATTCTTTAACACTTTAGCATATACTAATAATTTAATTGCGTAGGCTAAAGTCCTCTTAATATAATTTAGATAAACTATACTAAATTATCTAAAGTTAATTAAAGAGCTTTTGGAGATAATTAAGTTAAGAGACATCTAGGTTTATCGCAATAACCCTTAAAAAGGTAGTCTCTCTCCACTCTAATATATACTACTACTTATTCTCCTCTATTTTAAAGTGGCATCTTATCTTATATATTATTTGGTTAAAATTATATCCTTTTCCTACTAAACAATTATAATAGAAGGTACTAGCGCGGCCCTTAAGTATAATAAAATAGGCGTTATAATATTGGTTAGGTTCCAGTTTAACCTTCTAGCAATAGTTATAGAAGATACGCAGCTTTAAATTAAGGATATTATATAGTTTCCTATTAAACCTCATTTCCTAGTCTAAATAGAGCTTTATAAGCTCTGTAAGCATTTTTAAGGTACCTCTAAGCGGTATTAGGCCACATTAAAATTATATTAGAGATTAAGGTAAGGATTGCTTTGTAGGCTATAGTAGAGATATAGATCTTAATGGAACACAGCGTGGTACCTAATCTTGCTGTAATAGAGTTTAAAGGTTATTAAATTGTAAAGTAAGAGGATCTTATACTTACTCTTATTTAGTAGTTAAAGTTATAGGTTAAATTAGTGGATCCTAGGGAGCTAAAGATAATAGAAGTGATAGATATAGAACATAAGAACTTATACCTAGAGCAATAGAATTTAAATATGTCTCTATTAGTGTATTATTCGGATTCTATTATAAGTTAAGCTTCTTTATAGTACGTAGTTAGTGCTCAATCTTTTATGGAGTCCATTCGTGCTCTTCTTTTATATTAATAACTTGCTCCTAAATATTGTCTCTAATAGCACTTCCATCTATAGGGACAAATACTCCATTCTCCTAAAGGAAGTTACGGAAGTCTTATATAATAAGCTTGTTTGCAAGAGCCTATATTTCCTTTATCCATCTAACAAAGTCCTCCTTTATATAATACTATAGCATAGTGTCGTTGTATTCGCTGTCTGTGTAGTGTACTATATAGTATAATAAGAATCCGTTCAGGTCCTTTTGCTTAGCATTTATAGGGTCAATGTCTTTATTCTTGTCGGTATCACTTCCGGTGATACGTAATGCTATTGCAATAGTATGGGTGGTAACTGATTTTGATTGATGCTTATTGATTCTCCTATTCTACAGGTGGAATTTGGTGGATTTCTTGAGCTCGCTTAGCTCACGTAATCAACCCCTTTTGACTCGCGTTCGTAGGCAAGTTGCCGCAAATTGCCCTAGATTGCCGTCACGTGATGGCAATTTGCGGTCACATGACTGCAAGGACGCAACCTTAATCAGACAATTCTATATCTTTGGGTTAATATCTTCCTCGTACTTCTTTAGGTAGGTTAACGCCATAATAGGTTAAAGGTAGGTAGGGTTTTCAGTTTTATAGAATCTCATAGGTTTACTATTAAGAGGTAGGCAATTTAAGATATTATTTAACGCGTTTTGGACGTTAACTTAGGACCTTAGGTTTAGTAATACTTCTAACCTAAAGTACTTAACTAAATTTTTATAAACATAGTTATTCTGCGTAATAGACACAACTTGGTATCTCCTAGTACTTAGTAATACTTCTATTACTAGTTTTCCGCAAGTCTAAGGTAGTATAGTATTACCGGGATCCATTCCATATAAGCGCATATAGCACTCCTACACAAGACTGTCTCTTCTGTTAATAACCTTGCTATTCTATAGTTAACTGTGTGTTTAACCACTAATTAGTATTAGTAACACAGGGTAACTCCCTCACTAGTACTACTCGAGTAGATATAGTAATGTTGTTGATAATACTTAATTGATTGGAATGAGGGAGGGCGAGGAGCTTAAGGCTCCTCGCCACGTTAATGCCGCGGCGACATGTGACGACCACTTGTCTCACTCCCGACAATATATACTAGAATTTTATATTTATTATATTAACAATAATAATAGCCTTAATTATATTTTAAATACCTAATTTTACTTATTATAAAGTATTTAATTAGTTTAATTTATTATATTGAAAACTTTAAGGAGGTTAAAAAGTAAGGTAGTAGAGCACTATAGGTAACTTGTAGGCGCTAAGCAGGCAAGTCCTAAAAGGCAGGGAGATGGATTACGGGGTTTTCTTAAATAGTGTAACGGAACCCTCCAGAAGGTACATATTAGATGAGATAGTAGGAGGTTTTATCAATGTCCCATCTACGTCTTATATATGTCCCAAAGGAGATATAGTTAGATAGATAGGGGCGAAAGGTTTTACTAGTGTCTTAGAAGGTTTATATAGAAAGCTAGTTCTCCTCTAGAGAAGAACTAGCGATTAGTCTCTGAATGGAAGTGGTTAGAAGCATTTGTCCTCCAATATATACAACTTATTCTACCTTTAACTCACCTTCTACTTACCTATAATACTGCCGATTAGATAATTATACGTTCTGGTTAGGCTAGCCTCTTACAATTCTAATTGCTTATAATCCTTTACGGAAGGAACGTACGGCTATTAATTAACGATAACGGGCCATACCTCCTTACCCCCCAAAACAACGCCCTTACTATAAGAGGCTGACAGAGTCTCCCTAGAGGAGCGCATCCCCTCTACTTACGAAGGAGTAGACCAGGAAGCTATAGCTGGTCTATCTAACCTTCTAAGACCTTTAGGAACGATTACTGCTAGGGAGTTATTAGAGCGGTCGCTATGCGAGACCCTATAAAAGACAAAGGAGTTAGAGATATGATTAAGATAAGTATATTAAGACTACTAAGAACAATTGTAAGGATAATTGGGGGAAGTATAGACACCCTAGACACGAAGCGGACTTAAAGGGGTAACGCTACACTACGCTATAACATTAGAAAAACCTAAATTCCGTATAAAGGAACCTAATAAGTATAATAGTAATAGTCTCCGGAACTGCAATTGTTTTATCCGTTAATATAAAACCAAGTTTCGGCTGGACTTAAAACGTTACTCTAACGAGTATAATTAGATACTAATTGCTTTTACCTTCCTACGTGGCACCGTTAAGAGTTTATAGACACGCTATAAGAAGAAACTTACCACACCCCTTAAATTTAGCGAACTTAAGTTATAGTTGGTCGATTAGATCTAAGACCCTACTAATTAAGGGATGGATTATAACTAGTAATACCACAACGCTAAATAGCGAGAAGGCTAGAGTGTAGTCTAGTTTATAAACTACTTAGAAGAACTAGAAGACAATATACCCTACTTAGACCTATAGGATAACGCTATATGACTTTACCAGCTACTTGCTAAGTTATAACCTAAGATTTAATAGGCCATATAGAAGAAGGGCGAAATTCCTACCTCCTAAGAAAAGCTTATTTCTGAAGCTACTTGGATTAAGAACGCTAAAAGAGACTATCTAGGGAAGTAAAAGGAACGACACACCAACGATAAAGAGCGTAGAACTAGACCTAGCTTTAATAAAAGGGGCAGATTCTAACCTAACTACTCTACAGAAGGATAACGCGAGTAGGCTTTGCAACCCTAAAGTAATACTAGTTAACCCTAGAATAATAATAGGCAGAAACCGTAGAACTAAGAGTTATGTAGCTGTTATTACTGCGGTAAGAAAGGCCATATATAACGCTTCTACCGGCAGAAGAAGTAAGAGGATACTTAATTAGGAAAAGAGAGAGCCTAGTGGATCTTTACTCCCTTATACTAGGCTAGTAAAAGAAGAAGGGAGTAAGTTGCCGCATAGTCATTCCCGTCTCTATTTAAATTAATAATAAATAGGTAACACGAGACTGCTTTGTGGACAGTGGCGTGACTATGGGGTTCATTTCTTAATTATTAGTAAAAGAATTGGATTTGGACCTTAGTGGCTCGCAGGTACGCACCGTTTGAAGCATTAGAGGCCACCGGATTCCGTACTATAGAGAACAACCTTTTTCTATGGCCAGCTAGGACCGCAATGGTCTATAGGATACATAGGAGATACACTTCTATGCCATAGAAATTAAGGGGTATAACCTTATTTTAGGATACCTACGGCTTTAATAAGTCAATTTAGACATTAATTGGCCTTTAGCCTTGTATTAACACCAGAAGTCTTAACCGCGCATTATAGTTAAAGATTAAAAGACTTTCTTAAACTATATACAAGAGGAAGGGTGGGCGTATGCTATATATGCCACCCTTAACACTAAGAATAGGGACACGGGGTATTTATTTTTGGATGTCCGGCTATACGCAGTTAAGGAACTAGAGATTCTATAGGAATATACAGACCTAAAAGATGTTGCTGATAAGGAAGCCGCGCATACCTTACCCGACCCTATATTAGTAGAGCATGAGATAGATATAGGAGATAAGAAACCTCCTTTTAGACCACTATATAACCTATTAGAAAACGAGCTAGCAGTATTATATTAGTATATAGTGGATAATCTTTAAAGAGGATGGATTTGGCCTTCTATAAGTTAGGTAGGGGCACCGATTATATTTATACCTAAAAAGGATAAGACCCTTCGTCTCTATATTAACTATTAGGCACTAAACAAGATTACTATAAAGAATTGCTACCCGCTACCCTTAATAGGGGAGCTTATTAACAGGCTATTAGGCGTAAAGATATTTATAAAATTAAATCTAAAAGATGCATACTATTAAATCCGGATTAAAGCCGGTAATGAATGAAAAACGGCGTTCTAAATATAGTATAGCCACTTTAAGTACCTAGTGATGCTATTTGGGCTTACTAACGCACCGGCGATATTCTAGGCCTATTGGATATAATATATATAGTCTACCTTAATAACATTATAGTCTACTCTAATGACTATGAAGCATATACGTACTATATACAAATAGTATTAGAAAGACTGCGGGAATATAAGCTCTATATAAACCTAAAAAAATGCTTATTCTATGTTACTAGTATTAATTTTCTGGGCTTTATCGTTAGCGTCAACGGAGTGTTAATAGAGAAAAGCCGGGTAGACGCTATTAGGGAATAGCCATACCCCACAACATTTAGGGAAGTATAGGTTTTTATAGGCACGGCAAACTTTTACTAAAGGTTCATTGTTTATTACTTGTAAGTAATGCTCCCAATTACCAATCTGCTAAAGGGATTTAAGGATAGTAAGAAGTTAGGACCCTTTATATTTAGGGAAGCTACTAAGCAGGCTATAGACTGGTTAAAGGATTTATTTATATCGGTGCCTATCCTAATACACTTCTGCTAGGAGCTATATATATACCTTAAAACGGATGCATCTGGCTTTGCCCTAGGGGCAATTATATCTTAATTAAAAGACGGAGAATAGCATCCTATGGCGTTTTAGTTAAGGAAAATGACCCCTATAGAGCAGCGTTATATAACGCACGACTAAGAGCTGCTTGTAATAGTCGCAGTAATAAAGCACTGGCGATATTATTATATAGGAAGTAATTATCCTATTAAAGTCCTCACAGACTATAATAACCTAGAATACTTTATAACTATAAAGGTGTTAAGCGGTCGACAAGCTAGATAGGCAGAGGCACTATTATAGTATAACTTTAAGATTATATACCGCCCAGGAAAGATAAATCCCGCTAATAGGTTGTTAAGATGTCTGGATTATAAAACTAGGAGAATCCAGGATAGTATAGGGGAAATAATTCCCATATTGCAAAATTTACTTAGGAAGAAAGAAGAATCTTTCCCTAAAACTATAGAATTCTGTGGCAGGGTAGAGGTCCTAGCAATATAGCTGCGAAGCACTATAATAATAGAGCCGTAGGATATAGTTACGGACTAGGTTATAGACTAAGTAGACGTTATAAAGTTAGCGTACCCTAGAACTAGTAAGAATTCTACAGGATGTGCTAGGGGTATCGCGGCACCTTTAACTTAACGGCGTATTAGCTGCGAGTTTCCGGATTTAGAGGGGATAGGCAAGATGCCTATCTATAGCATAGTATACTGCATAATAGTAGGAGAATCTGCTAGCACTAATAGTTTAAAACGTCTTATGCTACGCCTAGGGTCTGCAATAGCGGCGGGCGAAACGGAAATAAGCGATCTATATAAAACCTTTCCGGATCTTCTTCTTTAAGTATAATAAAGGGACGCCTTTGTTTCTAGGGAGAGGTAGAAAGACGTAGTAGAGACTAACTTGGCCGGAGTTACTAAGAAGCTGTGGTAGTAAGACCAAAAGGGTCTATTGCGCTTTAAGGGTGCTGTATATGTCCTAAAGGACCAAATGGTTTGAGATAAAATTTTAAAGGTCTTCTATAACGACCCTCTTAGGGGTTACTACGGTGCCAATAGGACCCTTAAGGCCGTTTAAAGGAAATACTTTTAGGATGGAATGTCTAAAGAAGTTAGGGACTATATATTAAGATGTAATACGTGCTAAAGGGTATAGATATCTAGGTATCGCCTATATAGCGAGTTATTAGTGCTTCCTATTCCGTAAGGACCTATGTTAGAATTAATAATGGATTTTATAATAGGCTTACCCCCTATTAAAATAAGAATAGAAGAGGTTGCTAACGCTATCCTAGTAATTATTAACAGATATACAAAGTTTTTAGGGTATTTTGCTATTATAATAACGATTATGGCAGCGGAACTGGCAGACCTGTTTTTGGAGCGGTAGCTCTTATTTGGCACGCTAAGGGGAATTATATTTAATAGAGGTACTATATTTAACAGCGTATTTTAGGCTTCATTCTGTCTTCTATTAAAAATACGGCGAAAGATAAGTACTACCTTTTACCTGTAAATAGATGGACAAATAGAGCGTCTAAATGCGTTGTTAGAACACTACCTCCGCTGCTATGTTAATTATTAACAGGATAATTAGCTATTGTGGTTAGCTTTGGCGTAATACGTATATAACATAAGCATCTATAGCAGTACAAAAATGACCCCTTATAAAGCACTATTTGGGGTAAAAGTAAATAACCCCTAAAACGTTAAGGACATTGTTCCCGAAAGAGAGGCCCTAGTGGCGTCCGAGAGAATTAAGTAAATAAGAATTTATATAACGGAACCTTGTAGCTTAGACTACGGTGGGTTCTGTTATTGGGCTAGGTATATAGGTAAGAACAAAAACAACAACGTAATAATAACTGGTGGAGTAGTTGCCTAATAGATTAACTCTAATTGTATTCTAAGATTTACTACAAGGAGAGAACTATCTACGGTAGGGACTGAGGTCCTTTAAATACATAACCATACTCCTAAGAAATCCTCTCTTATACGTAAGGTACGTGTTATCTGTATTAAACGTAACGTCCCTTCTATTTAATATAGTTAATATGTTTAACATCACGTGACCTTGGTTACCATTTCTTATTATATAGTTCCCCTGGATCTATCCTGGACCGTGCCTATATTAACTAACTAGCTTCTACCGACTCTTCTCTAAGTAGTCGTAATATTGTACTTAAAGCGTCTGTAACACTATCTCCTTCTTCTTTATCTTTGTCTTTAAAGATTCCTAACATCTCCAAGTTGTCCACTAAAGGTGTAATGTCCGTTTAATTATTCTAGTGGATATCTATACTTATTATACCTAAAGCTTCTTCTTCTCTTTTCTGGGTTAAGCGTTGTCTTTATACGGTTTCCTCTATACTATTACTAGGTGAAGTAATGGCAATTCCTTACTTAAGGTGTGCGAAAGAGGGGTTAGTTTATATTATGCTGGCAAGTCCTTTATCTTAATAACCCTCCTCTTACTCTAAGTGTACTAAAGCAAACATTTAATCGTCCTATAATATTCGCTCTATCTCTAACGCTAAATGTGCGCGTCCTATAACTCTTAACAGTCTTTGTGTTCCCTAAGTAACTTATTATAGGGTCTCGTGTTTAATCTGCCGCTGTAAAGCTTAACGGTAAGCTAGCCTCCGCGCTGCTTAAGGTTTAACGTGCCTTAGAAAAGTCCATACGCGTCCTTAAAGCTTAACGTTTGGCTTATACTCGTCTTTAACGCCTTAAATATATTTGTAAGAAGGTCTATTCTAAGAAGTAGAAACTAGTTTAACAGGGTTTATTTAAGCTAGGTAATAAAAGAATTGGTTCTCCTTCTATAAGGGAAACAACTCCAAGTAGCTTAGTAATTGCTCCTCTTGGGTCCCCTTTAGGTAACTTATTTTTCAGCGATTTTTCTTTATTAATATTGCCTAACCTACTTTCTTTTAATACTCCTGTACCTTTCCTATAGCATTCTTTAGGTTGCTTAGTAGTTCCTAGGTAGTCTTACTATAGCCTATCTATTTTACTTTATACCATGTTTTGTCATCCATATTTTTGTAACTAATAATCTTTAAAACTTGCTATTTATCTTCCTCTTGTCCTCTATATGTATCTACCTTATAGACTGGTGGCTTAATATTCCTATATACTGGCTCTAGCATTGCAACGTGTTATATAGGGTAGATTTTTATTTTGACTGGTAGGTTTAACTTATATATAACTAATAAAATTCTTTGCTTAACTTTAAAAGGTCCTAGTCTAACGTAGTCTAACTTCTTACTTAATTGTTAACTCTTAAAATTTTTATATAGTAGCTATACTTTATCTCCCTTCTTAAGATCTGGTCCTTTAGATCTCTTAGCATTATAGTACCTTTTTATTTGTTCTTGTACTAGTTTAGCTATTTCTTTAAGGTCTATATAAAGATTTATTAACGTCTCTATTCTTTGTTTAGCTGTGCTACTTATCCTTTTTACTTGATGTGGTAATAACGATGTTCTTAGCTTATATCCGTAATTTGCCTTAAATAGTAATGTCCCTATTCCTTCTTATGGTGTTGTATTGTATATAAACTATATAACTGGTAATAACAATACCTAATTATTCTGTATGTGATTAATATAATGCCTTAGATACTGCTCTAGTATCTAGTTTAGTCTTTTCGTTTATCTATCCGTCTGCGGATAATACGCTGTAGATATTACTGCGCGAACTCCTTATTCTACTAGAAACACTTCCTAAAATACTACTATAAATCTTAGATCTCTATCCGATATAATCTTGTCTGGTGCTCTATATCTTATAAATACTTCCTTTATATAGATTCTAGCGACATCTTCTACTAATATCTCTTTAGTGCATGCTATAAAGTATCCCTACTTTGTTAGCTTATCCACTATTACTAAAATTGCGTTATAATCTTGTCCTGTAATAGGATCTCTTGACTTTAGTAACTTAATAATAAAGTCCTATAATATAACCTCCTATGGTCTTCCTGGTGTCTTAATAGGTTATAGCCCTCCGTATGGCTTATGCCTTGTTGGTTTGTTTTTTTGGTAATTTAGATATTCCTTTATAACTTGTCTTGCTAGTCCCTAGATTCCTTAAATAATATACTCCTTTTAAAGTCTTAACACTAAGCCTATAGCTCTGTTGTGTCCTTATATTATTCCCTTATGGAATTCCTTAACAAATTCTTCTGCAATAGACTTAGGTATATACGTTGCTTCTCTGTTTTTATATTACTTTAAGTCTAGATTCTCTGCCTGTGCTTTTTAGATCTTCTATATTTAATTACTCTCTAGTAATTTATAGATCTGACTTTCCTTAGTTGTTGTAATCTTTGAATAATTATACCTAATTAATTTGTCTTAATCCTTTTGTAATAAAGCTCCTAATAGCTTTCTATTACTTTATAGTTTAGCCTTTCTGCTTAGAGCGTCTGCTCGTATATTGTTTATACCCTTAGTGTACTGAATTTTAAAATGGTATTCTATAAGCATTTCCGCCTACCTAACCTGTCTTTGGTTAAGTTCCTTTATTATTAGGAATCCTATAAGGTTCTTATGGTCTATTTTAACTATAAATGGTTTCTCTATACCTTATAAGAATACTCTCTATTCCTTAAGTGCTGTAACTATACCTAACAACTCCTTATTGTAGATGTTATAGTTTAACTCTAGTAGTGTTATCTTTTAACTGTAGTATACCACTAGGTGCCATCCATCTTAATATTTCTATAGGAAGTATGCCCCTAGTGTAAAGTCTAATACATTTGTTTCTATAACCGTCTTTAGACCTAGTTAATAGATCTTAAGAACTGGCTCCTAGGTAAATAACTTTTTAATTCTTTTAAATAGTTTTTATTACTCCTTTCCCTATGCCTATAGTTCTTTTTTCTTTGTTAACTGCGTAAATGGCTTAATGTCCTGTAACTATTGCGCTATAAACTTTCTATAGTAATTGTAAAACCCTAGGAACGATCTTAACTATATAACATTCTCTAGTTCCTGCCAATTTACTATAGCCTTAATCTTCTTTAGATCTATACTAAGTTGGCCTAGTTTAATAATAAATCTAATAAAATTAGTCTTTTTGGTAAAGAACTTGCATTTTTTAATTGCTACTAGTATCTGTTTTTCCTATAGTCTCTTTAAGACCCATTTAATGTGTTCTTTATGTTCTTCCTTATTCTCTAAGTAGATGATAATGTTATTAAGGTATGCTATAATAAATTTATCTAAGTGTTCTCCTAATATACTATTAATTTGCTTCTAGAATGTTACTAGTGCGTTTATAAGCCCAAATTGTATAACTAATGGCTTATATAGTCCTTTCTTTAACCTAAAGGCTGCCTTTTATTTGTTACCTTCCTTAATTCTAATCTGATAGTATACCCATCTTAGATCTATCTTTGTAAAGATCTTTGTGTTGCCTATCCTGTCTTAGATTTTGTTAATTAAGGGTAAAGGATACCTATCCTTTTTAGTGATGCTGTTTAACTATCTATAGTCTATACACATCCTGAGTTTTCTGTTTTTCTTTGGGATGAATAGTACTGGATATCCTGCTAATGACTATAATAGTCTAATATATCCCTTTTATAAGTTCTCCTGGATAAACTCCTTAAGCGCTACTAACTCTGTTTTAGTAAGCTTATAGATTAGAAAGAACTTTAAACTTATTCCCTTTTTTAATTCTATTTTATAGTCCTAAGCTGTATGCTTTAACAGCTTTTCACTTTCTAGTAACTATAACTTTTTACTATACTTGTAGTATCTCTTTAGTATATAACTTAAGCCTTACTTAGTCTCTTCGTATATTGCTCTAACTTAGTACTATACTAACTTAGTTTACTGTCGCACTTTGCGCTATTATATATCCTTAATATTGACTTAACCTATAACCTAATTGATCTTTGGATTGTACTCCTATAACTAAGGTATTTCTAGTATTGCCTTGTCCTGTCCTAATAGTAGGATATTAAAAGACATTCTAACTGGTCTCCCTTTAATAGTTATCTAAATAGGTCCTATTTTAAGATTAATAATGCCTCCTCTATAGGCTATCTGATCTCCTAAAATTGTTATAAGTGGATATAGGTATTCCTTTTGTCTATATAGTAACCCCATCCTTTTTACTACCTTTGGTGATATGTGGTTTCTGGTTGCTCTACTATCTACTAACGCTTTAAACTGCTGATCTTGCCACTTAGCTCTTAAATTTAGGTATTATTCTTAAATTTCTTTAAGGGTCTAAGGCTCTAATACTGGTTCCCTCTAGTTCTATATGCCTCCCCTTTTCCTAACTGTTGGTTGCTAGATCCTGCCTATACTTAGTCTAACCTTAGCTAATACTTAGTTTGTTTCTTTTCCTCTATATACTATAAATAAGTGTTCTCTGGGCACTCCTACTATTATTATCCGTCTAGGTATTCTTCTGTAAGGAATCTTCCTAGTTAAAGTATTAAGTCTCCTTAACCTTATACTTCTACTAGGTGCCAACTATATATATACTTAGTATTCCTAAACTGCTTTTCCTCTGGTACCTAATATATTCTTACTAGGTACTTCTAGTTCTTATCTTTAGGTACTCTATATATATTGTATATATTATCTACATAAGCTATCCACAATAGTGTATAATGCGCTATATGTTTTAGGTTAACTCTTAGTTTATCTTTATCCTTAAGTTTAAATCTATACCTAGTTGACCTAACTACTGGTATCTCTGCTGTAGGTATTAAGATTTGTTATTTACTTCTCTAGTCCCTAAATCCCTCTTTTAGGTTCCTTAACGTTATAATTAATGCTCCTTTAATGTGACTTATGCGTTTTTCTGTAATGGGTTGGTCTTGGACAACTTTTTTATTTAGCTATATATAAAAGTCTTTCTATTTGTTACTATGTTGTTGCCTATACCACTTTCCATATAACTAGTTTAGTGTGTATAGTCTATCTGTTAAAAAGTACCTTGTTATTGCTGTATTATAATATCCTTTAGTATATCTTTCTTTAAACCTAGTTAGAATATCTAGATCCTCTTCTTATTCTAGTTTATCTAACTACTTTGCCCTAGGTGTCCCTATACTTGGCCTATTAGTAACTCTTTATATAGGTGCTCTGTTTCTTATATAACCTGGTATAGCTAACTTCTTATCTAGCTTCTACTCTTGCTATGTAATAATTCTTGTCCTAAACTTATTTATAGTTTCTTATTTTCTGCGTCTTGTAGCTGGATCTTTGTAGTTGTCTTACTTTTTAATCCTAGTATTAACTATTTAATCTTTAGGCTAAACACTATGTTTACCTAGAATTACTGACGTTCTTATTTATTCTCTAAACTTGTAGTTCTTGAACTTGTGTCCTATACTTATTCGTTTATTACTAAACTAAGTTGCTGCCCTTTCCTATTGGTTTTTGTCCGTTATGGGTCCTTAAGTGTGTCTTATCTTACTTTAAAAATCTTAAGCTTTTTTTATCTCTTCTTAAGAATCTTAAGCCTGTGGCCTTTTGCCTTTATTAAGTGATAAGCTAGCACTAGTAGTTGTCTATTTACTTAGTTTCTTTTAAATGTTACTCCTATTATCTTATAAAGCGATGGAAATTGTATCTAATGGTGTTATAATATCCGTTACTGAACCTTGTTTAGTAATGGTCTTAGTCTCTGCTTCTGTTGCGTTATTGAGGTTTAAGTGCTTTTAGTTAGCCTCTCTTTTGTCCTTATTGCTAGTGATTAATGAGTACTCTAACTCTATTGTTATTACTGCTAATCTTTGCCTGTATATTGCTGTGATATCTTAATCTAGCTTATAGAGTTGATCTTGTTCTTTGTCTAACTCTCTAGTTCCTTTAAGTCCTCTTAACTCTAGCTCTTGTGGCTAATAGCTTGCGCCATACTTAGCGTCTTTATGAATTCGGCATGTATTGTTGTAATAATACGCAAAACTGTTAATTGAACATTCTTTTATTCCTTATAGTGCACTATTATCCCTCTATATATACGTGCCGTCTACTGGTCTAGTTCCCTTTACTATATAGTTACTCTAACCACCTCTATAGTCTCTAGTGAAATAACCCTATTTTCCGCAATTTATGTAAGCTTTATCTTTAAACTATCTTTCTTGCTATAGAGTCCGCCTAAATGTCTTCTACTGCTAAGATCCCTGGTTTAGCCTCTGCTCCTAGGTCCTTTAATTACTTAATCCTTAACCTTTAGGTTTCTATAGTTTCTTTTCCTATCTTTGGGTTTTTTTAGTACTGCTTAGGTCTATTAGCTCTGCGCCACTTTATAGTTTTTAGCTCTGTGTCTGTTGTTATATACTCTGCGCCTTATATAACTGTAGAACTCTGTCTTGCCCTTTTTTAGCTTGTTCCCTTTAATAAATTCTATTATTAATCTTTATTAACTAATCTATTAACTCTCTTAGAGTATCTGTATCTTCTATTAGGATAATTACGTCCTAGACTTTAGCCTTAAGTCCCTATTTATACTGTGCCATAAGCGCCCTATTATTCCACTTAACCTATATGGCTAATGTTTAAAACTGTATTGTATACTTAATTGCTAAAGTGCGTTGTACTAAGTTCTAAAGCTTTTATTCTGCTGTGGTTATAGCCTCTAGGTCTCTAAATATCTGCATTAGTTGCTCTGCAAACCCGTTCTAACTGGCAAATATGTACCGTACGTCCTGGTTAGTAGTTATTATGCTATTAGCCTATATTTCCGTGAGATACGGCTTAAACTACTTAAGTGCCCTCCTCGTTAGGAACAATCCTGTATAGGCTACTTAGTCTAATGATGTTGCTAACTTCGCTCCTTCCTATACTACCTTAAAGTGCATTTGCGTAAGAAATCCCTTGAGCTTTAACTTCTCTCCTAAGAATTGTTTAATTAAAGGTAACTTAATTTTTGCTGCTCTGATTCTATTAATGCGTTTTTTAAGTATCCTATTATTGTCTTATAAGTGATTAACTATTTCCTGTAACTGACTTTGCGTAACCACTTAAGAATCCCTATTGTCTATACTGGTATCTCCTGGCTCTGAGGTTGTAGCTGTTGCCGATGCCGTTATAACTGGTGCTGCTCTTAGTGGCATATTGTTTGACTTTGTTTAAATACCGTAACCTTGGTAGTGAATGTGTAACGGAACCTTGTAGCTTAGACTATAGTGGGTTCTGTTATTAGGCTGGGTATATAGGTAAGAATAAAAACAACAACGTAATAATAACTGGTGGAGTAGTTGCCTAACAGATTAACTCTAATTATATTCTAAGATTTACTATAAGGAGAGAACTATCTATGGTAGGGACTAAGGTCCTTTAAATATACAACCGTACTCCTAAGAAATCCTCTCTTATATGTGAGGTACGTGTTGTCTATATTAAATATAACGTCCCTTCCGTTTAACACAGTTAATATATTCAACACTACGTGACCTTGGTTACTATTCCTTATTATATAGTTCCACCGGATCCATCCTAGACTGTGCCTATATTAACTAACTAGCTTCCACCGACTCTTCTCTAAGTAGTCGTAACATCGTACTTAAAGCGTCCGTAACAATTTGTAGAGAAAAACTTGAAAAGCACTTGCTAGACGCCTAGGCTATATAAAAAAGGTACTATAACGAGGGATATATGCCTAAAGAATTTGAAATAGGAGATGAAGTCTTACTATTTATAAAAAACATCTGGACGAAACGTATTAAGAAGAAGCTAGACTATAGGTGGCTTAGACCCTTTAAAATAGTTAGGAAAACTAAAGGAAATTAAGCCTATAAATTGGAATTACTAAAATCATATCCAATACATCCTATATTTTATGTTTTTTTATTAGAGTTATACCGGAGAAGAGACGGTGTGGAACTACCCCTACTTAGCGAAATTAATAGGGAACTAGAATGGAATGTAGAAGATATTTTAGACTAAAGATAGCGTTAGAAGAAACGCGAATTTTTGATTTATTAGGAAGGATACTCCTAGGTATATAATAGTTGGGAACCTAAGGAGTACCTTTGGCTAGGATATAAGATGGCAATTAAAACTTTCCTAAAGACTATAAATTAGGATTTAATAACGGTTCTAGATATGCCATAGATAAGATAATAGGGAAGACCCCGTAAATTAAAACTATAAGGTTTAGTATAGGCATTAGAAACGGGAACGTTTTGCTATTATAATAGGGATCCTAGAATCCTATAAGAGAAAGATATAGGGATCTATATAAGAACCACTAGGGATACTATCTAAAGAGGACGCTGTTTAAGAATAAGTAGTAGTACTAGAAGAAGGGGCTCTGGGGATTTAGAAGGGTTCCTAAGGGATAAAAGGAGAGTATCCGGTCTGATACTAGAGATATGTAATAGAGTTAATAATATAAAGAGGACCAAAAAGATATAGAGCGAAGATTTAGAAATTTTAAGAAATTGTGAAGCACCTATAAGAACACTACCCGTTTATTATATACGGAGATTATAGCAGTATGCTGCTTTTATACGGACTGTCACCAAAAATAAAAATAGAGGTATCCCTAAAGTATGAAGTTAATTCCCAGTACTAGAGCATCCTGGAAGTACTAGAGAGATACTATATAAAGCTATTCTATAAAAAGAAGGAAAGAATAAGATAATAACTTAAATACTAGAAGTAGTAACGGGAGCCTCCTTCTCCATCTTAACGTTATTACTGGTAGTATTATTAGCACTCCTATCCCTAGAAGCATTAGCATTCTTACTAATATTCTTCTTAGAGCGGCGGGAACTAGATAGACTACTACGGCCAAGGGACTAGCGGGGAGAACGTTTATCTTTGTTACTATCCTTAGTATTATCCCTAGGCTCTAAATCGGCATCTAGGCTGGGATTAGAAAGTTAACAACTAAAGAGTTAGTATAGTTCCTAAACATATTACTAAAGAGACTTACCTAGCCAAAAAGGCCCGCGTAAGAGTGTAAATGTTGTTATTTATAAGAACGAGCTGCTTATATATGCGCTCCTAGAAACTATATATCCGAGATCGCTACGTCTCTATAGCAGTAGAAACCCTTATTAAATTAAAAAGGCTGTAAGTAATAGAAGACACCTTTTATCCTCGTCTTTTACTATTCTAATACAGACGGAAATCCCTAATGGCGCGTTGGAGCCAGTGAGCCTTATGTATATAAACAGCGGGGATCTAATATAGTTAGTAGAGTCCAGAATAGGATGGAATGGGAAATACCGGAACATAGGTCTTTTTCCGGCTGCGATAGTGGGAATACTTAGATCTGTTCTTGCTAGAGCGCGGCATCTTATAGGCATGGGACGGGTCTAATATAAGCACATAAACGCAACGACGGCAGCACTTTAGAGAAACTACTGTAGGAGTAATAGAGGTAGTCTACAGTGCTAACGGAGCAGGGATAATGCCGCCGCCAGTCTAGGGACGCGTAGCATAATCACAAGCCATTGCAAGAGAATACTATGGGATGTTAGTATTATTAAAGAGATAAAATAGGGATCCTGTTACCTATAGACGCGTTATAAGAAGAGAACGGAGTAGTAGTGGAAAGAATAGCTGGAGATGCGGAAGCTAAAAGCTAAGATATAATAAAAAACAGTCTGCTGAAAGGCAAGACGAATAGTGTTATTAATAGAAAGACGCGTAAGAGACGACAGCTTATAAACTAGAAGAAATTAATATTAAGACGTTATTATTAGGACCTATTTTAGGTAAATGGGGATAGTGGCTAGTTAACGCGTTGTATGGGACAACCTCCGGATTAGCTTATAACAAATTCTTATAATAAGGAAGGTAAATCCTATTTAATTTTCATTATTATTATTAAAGTTCTATTATAAAGGCACCGTAAAGAGCTATAGTGGAAGAAGAGCGGAGGAATAAAAGATAAAGTAAGGTTCTACGCTAGTAAAGAACCGGCAATAAGCCGTATTATGGAGTACCTTTCTACTAAAGAACTTCCCTAGTGGTTTTAGTCGGAACTCCATAAGAGTTTATTAAGAGGCGAAGTCTTGGAGGACTAAGACCCTAAAAGGGGAGGTAATTGTAACGGAACCCTTTAGGAGGTATATATCAGATAAGACAGTAGAAGGTTTTATTAATATCCTGTCTACGTCCTATGTATATCCTAGAGGAGATATAATTAGATAGATAGGGGCGAAAGGTTTTACTAGTGTCTTAGAAGGTTTATATAGGAAGCTGGTTCTCCTCTAGAGAAGAACCAGCGATTAGTCTCTAAATGGAAGTAGTTAGAAGCATTTGTCCTCTAATACGTGCAACTTATTCTACCTTTAACTTACCTTCTACTTACCTATGACACTGCCGATTAGATAATCATACGTTCTGGTTAGGCTGGCCTCTTACAAATAGAGTTTTCTCCCTATATGTAAATAAGGAGTAGTCCGCGTGGGCCCAATAGGGATCCGAATCGGACATTAAGCAATAAATAATTATTATTATATTGAAAACTTATTTATAATATAAATATATAAGTTTTAATTTTATTAAATTTAAATATAACTTATTTAATATATAATTAATAAGCTATATAAATATTAAAAAAACTTATCTATATAATAAAGAGATATATATATACAAAATATAGCTATATAATAGCCCTATTAACAGCTTTATTAATTATTTTTATTTTTATTAAAAAAGTACTATTTTAACTTAATTTTAAGCATATATATATTATAATTTTTTATAATTTTTTATATAAAAATATAATATAAGTATTAAATAAGGTATATTTAAAATTTTATATTAATAACTCTTATAGTTATTTAACTATAGGTGGTTTAAAAAGGTGTATTTTGCCAAATTTTGGTGAGGAAAAGCGTGCACGAGCCGGTCGCGTGCACAAGCCGCTCGGTTACGTTATAAGAGCCAGCCAGATCTTACTCGATTTGCGATTAATATATTTGTCAGGTGACGAAGTCACCTCGCCTATATGTATTGTTCCGCACAGCCGTGCCTAGCATCTTGCCAGTCACTCACTTACCTTTTGGGGTTTGTGCCGTGGCTGGGTGGTGCGGAGCCTGTCACCTCACAATATTAACCATACCTCCTATAAGCAATAAATATAAGCAACTCTTCAGCAGCTATAAAATCCTTCTTAGTAACCGGCGTTCCCAATTATAAATAAGTATAATTAAGGCAAATGAGGTTCTTTGGCATTTATATAGGCCACTGCTAAAAGGTACATTTAATAATAAGAAAGTAAATTAATTGGTAGGAGAGCTTTGCGAAAAGGGTGCCGCTCAAGGAAGGAGCAAAGGCCCAACTTACTGCTGCCGTTGCCGCAGAGGCAGCTGCTCAGGTAGAGGGCGACGTGACTAATAAGGAGGAAGAGAAGCTAGATGAACAATGTACAGCTATTAAGATTAACTACAAGAATAAGGTTATTGGTGAGGTATAATATAGGTAGCTTTTAGTAAGTTATTCTACATCTACCCTTCCTTTTATAACACCACGCTGGCGCCAAGCCTTTCTATATTTAGTATATAAATGCACTGGAGCTCCATGGAGCTCCTAGAGTCAAACAATTTACCAGCTGGATGGAGTGGATTTGAGCTCAGATCCACTCCACTCCAGTCCAAAAAGATCACTGCACCATGCCCACCCCTCGGTCGTTCACCGCTATTCTACTTCTAGTAGATCTAGAAGCCGGCAGGGCTGCTCGTCCAGCTAGTAGCATTTGGTGGTCAAGTAGAAGACCATTCTAGTCTAATCTGTCAAGATGGAAATGCGGGAAAAGTTTTCCACAACATAGCTCTGGTCCATAATATTCGGCCTGTCTATGCCCAAGGATAGTGCTAAGTCCAACACGCCTTTGGTTGGGGAAATGTCTCTGTATTTGTTTGGGTTTTTTGTAAATAAAATAAAAGCTTGATATAATGACTACGAAATATTTGCAAAATCTCCCTATCTAAACAATGTCATTGCCTCTCTTTTGACCGCTGGATCTGATCTTTATTGAGGTTATTGGGAGAAGTATACGGGTGTTATAGCGGTATCAGAGGATACTCACCGCTTTGCCGGGGGCCTGTTAAACTTGGTGAGGACGTCACAGACCCCATGACACAAAGGCATGAGAGTAACTAAAAGAATTGTTGGCAATGCAAATGTGAAGTAGGACGTATCTCTGTAACTCTGCCGTTTTGTGAGGGAATTTCAAGTGATCAACATGACGCTTCATTAAAAATGGGTAAAGTTTATGCTAAACTATGAGAGAATCTGAAAACAGCTTAACACTCTAATCGATGAAACCAGTAAGGTGAATGAGTGTAGATGCGCTAGAAAGAATATGAGAAGATAAAGCAAAAAACGGCAATGCTACTATCCTCCAGCTATCCTCATATCATCCCATGCTTACCTCATCTCTACACTCATGTCCCTGCGCCCAAACCTGTTCCTATACACCCTGGCCCAGCATACCGCCGCTCAAAGCCAAGTTCCGAATAGCTTGATATACATTATCTTCACGACCTGCACTTCAATACAGTACAGCGAAATCTCCGCCACCAAAAACCCCAGAAACGAGTTCGCCGGCTTCACCAACCCCAGTGCACGGGCAATAGGCGGAATGTATGGTAGCGACAACCCCACAGCCATGACGAGGAGTGTTGAAACTACTAATACAGGTGCAGCGCGCCGCTGGATGACCGGTATCTTCGCTGTGCGGAGGAGATGCACAATTACGGTCTGCGTCAGCAAGCCCTCAAGGAACCAGTGCGTATGAAAGCGTGCAACTAGGGCCGGATCATTATTAGAGCGGATACCGTAGTAGAACCGGTTGAGGCAGAAAGTGCACATGTCAATCGTGCTACTGGTCGGACCTAGTATGACAATGAAGCGGAGCAGGTCGCGGTTTCTCCAGCGCTGCGGGCGCTGCACAAACTCCTTGTCCATGCGATCCCAAGGGATTGCTATCTGTGAAATGTCGTATAGAAGGTTTTGGACTAGAATTTGCAGCGCCGTCATAGGTTGAAATGGCAGCCAGGCACTGGCGATAAGCACGCTGAAGACATTGCCGAAATTAGAGGATGCAACCATCTTGATGTATTTGATCGTGTTGCCATGAGTTAGCCGGCCGATGGTGACACAGTCGACCATTATCGAGAGTGCTTTTTCAGTTAGGATCACGTCGGCGCAGTCTTTAGCCACGTTGGTGCCTGTATCGACGGATATCCCAACATCAGCGAAGCGGAGAGCGACGCAGTCGTTGATGCCATCGCCGAGCATACCAACAGCATGCCCAGATGCCTTTAGACTCATGATAACGTCGCCTTTTTGGCTTGGGGCAAGCTTAGCAAATATTGTGCACAGCTGGACAGCCTCATGGAACTCTGGTCCGTCAAGTTCGGCAAGTTCGGAGCCGGTGATGGTGCGGATTCCTTCTTCGACATTTCCGGTCATGTTCATTGAGCGGCATACTTTCAGAGCAATTCCAAGGTTGTCTCCCGTCAAGACCTTAATTTCTACACCCAATTCCCGGAGCCGGGCAATCGACAACGCAGCATCATCTTTCGGCGGGTCGAGGAAGGCCAAAAGGCCTTCAAGTACCATGCGCGACTCAATATCCTCAAAACTTTCCTCGTTATTCAGGTGGCTTGCATTGATGACCTTCGTAGCCACAGCTAGTACGCGATATCCATCGTTATTGAGTTCGGCAGCACGCTGAATAACTAAATCATTGTGAGTAGCTTTGAGCTCTACGAGCTGTCCGTTAAAGCGAATAAGGGGGCAAAGCGTTAGGACTTCTTCGAAAGCTCCTTTGCAGATCAGGGTCAAAGCTCCTGTAGCGTCTTCTCGAATAATGGCGCCTGATCGACGTTTCTCGAAGTTGAACGGAATTTCAGCCACAAACTCGCCCAGTTACCTCAGCAAGCTCAGACGTGATTCTGTTGGTGCGGATTTTCAATCGGTCCGCAAGCTGACTAACTACGTTTGTGATGCACCACCAGTATCACGTCTGAGCGTGTTCCGCGACGGTTCTTAGT
>Ga0307507_10001205_pt1 | contig 57658 bp, 26 predicted proteins | sample 7_EM_MG_FD_207223 | JGI IMG/M metagenome (GOLD analysis project Ga0307507, IMG submission 207223) | Populus trichocarpa ectomycorrhiza microbial communities from riparian zone in the Pacific Northwest, United States - 7_EM | ecosystem: Host-associated > Plants > Roots > Unclassified | place... | reverse complement strand
CCGTTCGAATGTACAGCTAGCGAACGGCCATAGAGAACGATCTGAATCAATTAGAGCCTTCAATCGGGCCGACCCCTCCCCCGAATTGAATTAGATACTGACATAGGCAGGCAGGCAGGCAGGCAGGCAGGTAGGTAGGTAGGTGGGTAGGTAGGCAGACAAGTAGGTAGGCAGACAGGTAGGTAGGTAGGCAGGTAGGAGAGGACCGTCGCCAGAACCGGACGACCGTTGCCAGAACCAGACGACCGTCGCCAGAGCCAGACGACTGTCGCTAGAACTAGACGACCGTCGCTAGAACCAGACGACCGTTACCAGAACCAGACGGCCGTCGCCAGAGCCAGACGACAACGACTAGCCAGCGAACACTATAAACGATTCGATCGATCGATCGAATCAAGGTAGCACAGACAGGTAGGCACAAACAGGGAGATGCTGACGGGTAGGTAGATGCAGACAGGTAGGCAGATGCAGACAGGTAGGCAGATGCAGACAGGTAGGCAGATGCAGACAGGTAGGCAGATGCAGATGGGTAGGCAGATGCAGATAGGCAAGCAGATGCAGACAGGTAGGCAGATGCTAACGGGTAGGCAGATATAGACAGGTAGGCAGATGCAAATAGGTAGGCAATGCAGATAGGTAGGCAATGCAGACAGGTAGGCGATGTAGGCAGATAGGTAGATAGGCAGGTAGGTAAGTTAATAGGTAGATAGGTAGAAGAGAACCATCGCTATATTATATTAAATTATCTAAAATAATATTATTTATTTTGCTAGCCATATAAATAGCTTTAAAGTAGCTTTTATTTATTTAAAATATGCTATTAGTATAAAAGAGGTAAATAGCTTTAAATATAATTGTAGTTGCCAAATGCGCAGATTACTGGCAGGTTGCGCGCAGGCTGCGTGTTAAAAAAATATGACATAGGCTAGTCGGTCGAGTTGCCAAATGCCCTCAACTGCGCGCCAATTGCGTTAACCACCAACCATTGAGGCCATTGGTAGGGTACCATATTTTGCCGATAAAACAATCTTAACCGCGTAACGTTCTCTAGTTCTTGCCAATCTACTATAGCTTCTACTTTCTTTAGATCTATACTAATCTTGCCTAGCTTAATAATAAATTTAACAAAATTAGTCTTCCTAGTAAAGAACTTACATTTCTTAATTGCTACGAGCATTTTTTCTTTTTATAGTCTCTTTAAGACCCACTTAATATATCCTCTATATTCTTCCTTACTTACTAAGTAGATAATAATGTTATTAAGGTATACCATAATAAACTTATTAAGGTGTTCTCCTAATACACTATTAATTCTTTTTTAAAACGTTGCTGGTATATTTATAAGTCTAAACTGCATTACTAATGGCTTATATAGTCCTTCCTTTAACCTAAAGGCTACCTTCTATTTATTACCTTCCTTAATCCTAATATAATAGTATGCCTACCTCAGATCTATCTTTATAAAGATTTACATATTACCTATCCTGTTTTAGATTTTACTAATTAAGGGTAAAGAATACCTATCCTTTTATATAATGCTGTTTAACTATCTATAGTTAATACACATCCTTAGTTTTCCATTTTTCTTTAAAATAAATAACACTGAATACCCCACTGATAACTATAATAGTCTAATATATCCCTTTTATAGGTTTTCCTAAACAAACTCTTTAAGCGCTACTAACTTAACTTTAGTAAGCTTATAGATTGGAAAGAACTTTAAACTCGTCCCTAGTTCCAATTCTATCTTATAATCTTATACTATATATTCTAACAGCTTTTCGCTTTCTAGGCTCCATAGTTATTTACCGTATTTATAGTATCTCTTTAGTATATAACTTAAGCCTCGCTTAGTTTCTTTATATATTACTCTAACTTAGTACCATACCATCTTAGTTTATTATCGCACCTTACGTCGTTATATATCCTTAATATTGGCCTAACCTATAACCCAATTAATCCTTAGATTGTACTCCTATTAACTAAGGTATTCCTAATATTACCTTATCCTTTCCTAATGGTAGGATATTAAAAGACATTTTAACTAGTCTCCCTTTAATGGTTAACTAAATAGGTCCTATTAAGGTTAATAATGCCTCCTCTATAGGCTATTGGATCTTTTAAAATTATTATTAATAGGTATAGATGTTCTTTTTGCCTATATAGTAACCCTATTTTTTTAAACTACTACTAGTAATATATAGTTCCTTATTGCTCTACTGTCTACTAGCGCTTTAAACTTTTAATCTCGCTATTTTACTTATAAATTTAGGTGTTGACCAATAATTCCTTTAAGGGTTTAAGGCTCTACTACTAGCTTCCTCTAGTCCTATAGACCTCCGCTTTTCCCAACTATTAGCTATCTAATCTTAACTATACTTGGTCCACTTTTAGCTAATACTTAGTTCGCTTCTTTTCTTTAATATACTATAAATAAGTATTTTTTAGGCACTCCCACCACTATCGTCCCTTTAGGCATTCTTCTATAAGAAATCTTTCTAGTTAAAGTATTAAGTTACCTAACTCCTAAACTTCTACTAGGTGCTAACTATGCATATACTTAGCATCTCTATACTGTCTTTTACTTATTATCTAATACATCTTTATTAGATACTTACGGTGATTATCCTTAGGTATCCTATGTATATTATACATATTATCCATATATATAATCTACGCTAATATGTAATATACCGGGTACTTTAGGTTAACTCTTAGCTCGTCTTTATCTCTAAGTTTAAACCTCTCCTATATTAACCTAAACGTCACCATATTATTTACTAGTACTAATATTTATATTATCTCTCTCTAGTTTACGGCCTATTCCTCTAGGTTCTTTAATATTATAACTAACGCCCCTTTTATATAGCTTATCTACTTCTTAGATATTGCTTAGTCTAGTATAACTCTTTTATTTAGCCATATGCAAAAGTCTTCCTACTCATCGTTTCCTCTTTGCTTATACTACTTTTAGTATAGCTTAATAAGTGTATACAACCTATCTATAAGAAAGTATCTCTTTATTGCTGTATTATTGCAACCTTTAGTATATTATTCTGCAAGTCTGGTTAGAATTTCTAAGTCCTTTTCTTATTCTAGTTTATCTAACTACTTAGCTCTTAGTATTCCTACTCTCAGCCTATTTATAACTTTCTATACTAGTGCTCTGTCCTTTATACGTCCTAGTATAGCTAATCTTTAGTCTAGCTTTTATTCCTGCTATATAATAATTTATTGCCTAAACTTATCTATGCTTTCTTTTAGTTTTCTTCTTCTAAAAGGATCCTTAAAGTCGTCTTGCTTCTTAACTGTTATATTAACCTTTTAACCTTTAGGTTAAACACTATATTTACCTAGAATTACTATAGACCTTATTCGTTCTTTAAAATCTTAGCTTCCTAGGAATCTTCATCCCATACTTATTTATTTATCTTTAAACTAAGCCACTACCCTTTCCCATTAGTTATTATCCATTATAGGTTCTTAGGTATATCTTATCTTACTTTAAGAATCTTAAGTGTCTTTTATCTCATCTTAAGAATCTTAAGCCTTTAGCCTTTTACCTTTATTAAGTGGTAAGCTAGCACTAGCAGTTGTCTGCTTGCTTAACCATTTATAGGTATTACTCCTTCCATCTTACAAAGTAATAGATGCCGTATTTAATAGTGTTATAATACCTATTACTAAACCTCATTTTATAGTAGTTTTAGTCTCTACTTCTATTATATTACTAAGGCTTAGGTACTCCCAGTTAGTCACTTTTTCTTCCTTGTCGCTATTAATTAATAAGTACTCCAACTCTATTATTATAATTGCTAATCTTTATCCGTATATTGCTGTAATATCTTAATCTAGCTTATAGAGTTAATCCTATTCTTTATCTAACTCTATAGTCCCCTTAAGTTCTCTTAACTCTAGCTCCTATAGCTAATAGCTTACACTATACTTAGCGTCCTTATAAATTTAGCATGCGTGGTTATAATAAAACATAAAGTGCTTAATTAAACACTCCTTAGTCCCGCGCAATACTCCTATATCCGCTTTATTATACTCTAATAACCTAGTGCCTTTTACCGCATAGTTACTCTAACCACCTCTATAGTCTTTAGTAAAATAACCTTGTTTTCCGCAATTTATACAAGCTCCTTATTTAAACCATTCTTTTTACTATAGAGTCTGCCTAAACGTCTTCTGCTACTAAGATCCCTAGTTTAGCCTCTACTTCTTAGTCCTATAATTACTTAATCCTTAACCTCTAGATATTTATAGTTTTCTATTCCACTTCTTAGATTCTTTAATACTGCTTAAGTCAATTAGCTTTAGCCTACCATTCTATAGTTTATAACTCTGTGTCTATTAATGCGTACTCTACGCCTTATATAACTATAAAACTCTATCTTACCCTTTCTTAGCTTGTTCCCTCTAATAGATCCTATTATTAATCTTTATTAACTAATCTATTAACTCTTTTAGAGTTTCCGTATCTTCTATTAGGATAATTACGTCCTAGACTTTAGCCTTAAGTTCTTATTTATACTATACTATAAGCGCCTTATTGTTTTACTTAACCTATATTGCGAGTATCTAAAACTATATTATGTACTTAATTGCTAAAGTGCGTTATACTAAGTTCTATAGCTTTCTTTCTGCCATATTTAATGCTTTTAGGTCGCTAAATATCTACATCGGGAAAATATTCGCAGGCTGGGTTTCAAGTCGACTTTATTAAGCGCGTTTCGCGTAATTGACATGCAATTAACCAACTTGGCACATTTAAAAGTTAAATGACACGCAGTTGACCAACTTAACAACTTTTAAAGCTAACTATATATTTCTTGACATGCAATTGGCCAACTTGGCAACTTTTAAAGCTAACTGTATATTTCTTGACATGTAATTGGCCAACTTGGCAACTTTTAAAGCTATCTTTATATTTCTTAGCCTGTAATTAAGGTAAAGTTATATGCTAATTGCGTAAATAAATTTTTACTATTTTCTTAGCCTGTAGTATACTAGCTTATAATATATATTAGGATCAAAACAATTTTATATAGTCTTATATAGTCTTATATAGTCTTATTACTCGGAGGCTCTGCATAAGGCTCTACACGAAGCTCTACGCGAAGCTCTGCGTACAGAGGCTCTGCACGAGGCTCTGCACGAAGCTCTACACGAAGCTCTGCACGAAGCTCTACACGAGGCTCTACATAAAGCTCTGCACGAAGCTCTGCACGAGGCTCTGCGCGAAGCTCTGCGTACGGAGGCTCTACACGAAGCTCTGCATCGGGTCCCCGCTAACTATATTCCGATAGCCTACACGTGCCTCTGCCAAGTTACCCCCTTTGTAGCTTTCAGCCAGGCAGGTATCACGACAAATGACTTAAGCTGGCTGGTAGGTAGAGACACAGAATTGTACAAGTGATCTCCTATTTAAGGTGGCTCTAAGAGCCCTAATATACTTAAGAGAATTGACCCCCTACAGGGGTCCCTAGAGAGTGATAATATAGATTGAAACTAGACTAACACTGTCTGATACGGACGTTAAACAGCACCCGTCGCACCTCTGTATTAAGGCTACCTCCGTGGCCAACACACCCCCTTAGATCTAACGCAGAGCGTTAGAGCTGAATTACCGGATTAGGCAGTCGGGATAGACAAGCTAGTAGTAAGCTTTGCTGTTATCCGAGCGTTAATTAACCAGATATCTGATATCGCGGAGCCCTACTACTTTAACGAATTTTTGATAATTTTACTTTAAGAGAGCTTTAGTTAGTCCATCTGCAGCCATCTTACTCGTCGGTACCCATTGTATGACAAAGCTTCCGTTTTATACCTCTTGGCGAAGCCAGAATTGATGGATATCTATATATTAGAGTTTTATAGATACTATAGGAGTCTCTTTCGTCATGATCCGTATTAACTACTAATTGTCGCAATTAATAATAATGTCCTGTTCTGGATCGAATCTGATAGCTTTAAATATCCGTACTATATACTCGACCTTCCTACTAATATGTAAGAGAGCTAGGAGTTCTGCCTCCGTAGTAGACTTTATAACTACCTTTTATCTAGTTACCTGCTATGCTATAGGCCTATTAAATAAGTTTATTAAGAAGCCCTATAAGCTCCAATATGTTAGAGCATTGTTAGCAAAGCTGGTATTAGAAGCAGCTTTTAGAACCTGGTTTATCTTATATGGCATAATAGTAGAGAACTTAAGAGCGAGGTATCTGGTATTATAGAGATAGGTAAGCAATCTGTTAATCTCCGCAAGATAAGCTGGTAATAGATTTTATAAGAACTCAGCTAGCCTACTAACTAAAAAAGTAATGTCTGGTTATGTAGTAGATGTAGGATATGTTGTAGAACCTATACGGCGTTGATATCCTTTTGTCTGATTTGGCGTAGCTTCTCCCTTATATAGTGTCAGTTCCTAGCCCGATAGTAGTATAGCTAATGGCTTTAGATATTCTAGATGGTATATTAAGACTAGCTTCTTAAGATACTAATCTAGATAGAGCCAGAGCTTTCCCTTTTATTAATCTTATACAACACGAGTATTTAGGAATGATGTAAATTAAGGTATTTGGCATATCTTAAATCGATTTTATAGCTGCTATAGGATGTCCTACATCTGCTAATAATAGCTCGGGTGTCCTATAATTAGGATATTATTAACATAGAAGAATATAAAGATAGGTTTAGTAGGGTGTATATAGAGACATAGCTTATCTGGTACAGCTTTTAAACCCATGCTTTGTAGAGCAGCAGATATTTCTAAAAACCACAATTTAGGAGATTTACGTAGTCCGTATATTGCCTTTCTTAGACAGAGAGAGAATCTAGGCGGTAGGTCTATACCCTTAGGGGGAATAAGGTAGACCTTATTGTCAACTAAGACATTAACGAAGGCGTTTACGGCGTTAATCTATATAACGTCTAGGTCAAAGCCAGCGATTAGAGCGCAAAGTAGACAGAAGGTTCGATAGGCTGCCGTTATAGCTTTAACCTCCTCTTGTGAGACTGCTTGGAGGTCTCCGTAGATAACTAGACAAGCTTTAAATCTCATAACAAAGCTATCCGAATCTTCCTTGTACGTAAAGACCTATATAGTAGGAAGTTGATAAACCTTCTTAACTAGTCGTACCTCGTCCCAGGTGTGTTTTCCTATTAAGGCCTTTGTCTTGGTATAAGCAGCTACTTTAAACTCCATAGCGTACTTATAATTAAGCATCTCTTTCTAAGACCTTAGTGGTGGTGGAAAGTTATCTTAATATCCATACGTCTTTGTAGTAGCAGTGTAGAAAGCATAAGCTAATAGTGTTATATCTGGATTAATAAGCTTATTGTCACCGTCATTAATTTAAACCGTAAAGGCTCATTATTATAAATCCTAATTTGGCATATCTTTCTTCTTTACTATAGGCCGCTTTTTATGGCCAAAACGTCTCTTACCCCCTAATGATAAGCCTGCTGTTATCTAAGGTTCGGAATAAGGTATAAGGTCTACAAACGGTGGTTCGGTGACTTTAGAAGATAACTAAATAGTAGATAGTGTCTGTGGCGTAGATGCCACTATAGATAGTAATTGCTAAGGCGCCGAAGACGCTAATAGTATAGACGGTTCTGGAGTTAGCTCTAGGGTAGGTAGCTAATGGAGTTCTTCTATTAAGATCTAAATGCTTTTTAACGTAGGAGTAATGTTAATATTTGCTAAATGCGGCAGTCTTACATCTAGTTCTTCGTTAAAGTTCTCCATCTAGTCCTTACTGCCATCTTAAAGATTATCTAGTAGGTCCTAGACTTGCTAAAAACGGTCCTTTTAAGCCTATAAGATAATAAGGTGTTCTAGTGTTTTAGAAAATCAATATCTCTTTAACTTATTAATTCGTATATTATGAGATTGGATAATGCGGTTGGTGGTTAGTATCCATATCCTATAGATATTTAACGCTTCTATACCGATAAGATAACCTATTTGAGCTTATAGCTTAAACTTTACTTTCCTAGGAATGCCGTATTTGATAAGCACATAGGTTAAAGATCCGGCTATACGAAGCCCTGTTAGCCATGGCTTCCGTTTATATAGCATCTTAAATAGGGTCTTCTAGTTAATAGACTTAATAGGAGTTCGATTAAGTAGGAATACTGCAAGGAGCACGAACTCGGGTTATAGATCTACGGGTAACTTTACTTCAATAACAGCAGTCCTTACTTGTTTAGAAATGGCTCTCCCTAACCTCTCTGTAGGTCCATTTTAAGCTGGTGTATATGGCGTTAATTGCTTAATAACACCTCCGTCAAGCTAGATAAGGTTCTTTACCCTAGCGCCTACCCCTTGCTCCTTATCCATATACTAAATGCGGATACCTTAAGCATCAAATTTCTTCGCAAATGCTATTATTAATTTGAAGAGTGGGAGCAGTGTCTCTTGCTCATAGTTCTTAATAAAAAAAGCACGATGGTACTTTATATAGTTACACCAAAAATGAGCTATATACGTGTCTCTATTAAACCCATCTTCTTCTATAATAATATTAAAGTAAACACGTTTAAAAGGGTAGGTTCCCTTTACTAATACTCTACAAGATATCTACTAGTTTATCTTTCCAAGAATATATAGTTTACAAAGTGGTATACCATATAGAGTCCTTTCTCTATCTATCTTAACCACTTTAACCCCGTTTGCCGCAGTTAGCAGATAATCCACTAACTCCATATTACAGTGTAGCAAGCGTTAATGCCATACTCTATTATATGCTGAGGTCTTAAAGAATCTGGTGGACGTAGCGTAGGCAGTAGGAGTAGGTAGTAAGCAGGCGATAGTATTAATAAGGTAGAGACCTCCATATTCTGTAATATTGGCGAATAGGCTTCCGTTATCTTTATAGCGTAGATAGTTCGTAAATTGGTTAATAATTACTCCAACCTTGCAGAGCTTTACTGCGGATATTAAATTAGTATAAAAATATGGAGCGTACGCTACGTTCCTTAATGTCAGATACTGAGTTAGGCGTTATTAGCCCACCTTAATTGCTAAGTTAATATTACCATATCCATGGATTTCTGCCCCAGAATCTCTAGCTGTTACTATAGATATACTTAGCTTAAAATTACGGAAGTATCTAATATCGTTGCAGAAGTAGGTGTCTGCTATAGTATTATACCCCTAGGCGTTAATTAAAGACAGATCTGGATAATCCTGCGATAATATTAATAATGTTTTTATAGCCGCCGCTATAGCTTGAGGTCGGTCCAGATCCTTAATCTTTTCAGTAGTAGACGAAGCTAATAGAGACGTCCTTAACCTAGGGCCTTCCCTCTTAATCTGCTTAAGCCTCCTATTGTAATACTGCTTATTTATTAGGACCTTAAGCCATTCCTAACACCTCTGTAGACATTTGTTATTTGGTATAAAGTTCGGACCTTAAAGAGACTAAAACAGTTGCTTATAATTCTTTAACTTATGGGGTAAACCACAAGCAAAGCACTTTGCCTTAGGTAATTAAGAAGGTGTTAGGGTGGTAAACATTATAGGATCTACAGCTGGCTGCCCTAAGAGTATAGCATAGGCGTTACATCCCGTATTTGGATGCTTATAGAGGAGGTTAAATTCCTTAATTATTATTAACATTTTAAGCTTTTCTAACCTCTTTGCTACCTTCTGGATAAAGGCATAATACAGAGCTGGATAGATCTCCTTATAGTCCTAGATAAAGGCTCGTACAACGCTGCCTTCTGTTGCCTCTATTAACCCTTCCTCTAGCTCTTCGCCGTTCTATATAATAGTAATATAAAGCTAAAGCCATAATTCCAGAGTCTAGCGTTTAGGCCCTTATTTCCGTTTCTTAAGATTATTTAATACCATTTGCTGCAACGTAGCTTATAACGGCTTTGCTACCTTTTTTAGCTGCCTCAAAATCAAATATGGTGTAGTGAGGTTTTTAAGATATCCCAAGAAGTTGGTGCCTATGGTGGCATATAATAGTGCTGCAAAGGTATAGAGCTTCTCTTCCCGTTTTATGTAGTCCTATTATTGGAGCTTGTAGAGCTTAAAGAGCATTCTCTGTGTCTCTAGAGATTGCGGAGTTTGTTGTCCTTATTAACTCGATAACCCAGGTGTAGCTGTTCTAGTAGATGCTGGAGTTGCTGCTAAAGTTGCAGGAGCTGCTGCTAGTGTTGCAGAAGCTGCTGCTGGTGCTGCAGGAGCTGCTGCTGGTGCTATAGAAGCTGCAGGAGCTGTTATAGGTGCTGTAGGAGCTGCTGCTATCGAAGGTATGGCTGGCTCAGTGTTTTCTTTGATTTCGTTCTCCGTCTTATCTGGGTCGACATAGTCCTAGATCTTCGTAAAACTTGCTTCTTAGCGGATAAATTAAAACCATATAGGCCAGTCTTTCTGGGTTAGCAAAAGAGGGTTTGTAGAGTCCTTGGTTGCCATATTGGCTTTTGTTTTGAGGTTGCGTAAAGAGACGCGCTTACGCGTAAAGCACGCGATATTTCGTGACGAACTATGCTCAAAGAGGCTTAGTGGTAGTCGTCTGGCCACTGAGATCTCCCTGGTGCTCAGAAGGTTACCGGGCTCATAACTTTCAGCCAGGCAGGTATTACGACAAATGACTTAAGCTGGCTGGTAGGTAGAGACACAGAATTGTACGAGTGATCTCCTATTCAAGGTGGCTCTAAGAGCCCTAATATACTTAAGAGAATTGACCCCCTACAGGGGTCCCTAGAGAGTGATGATACAGGTTGAAACTAGACTGACACTGTCTGATACGGACGTCGAACAGCACCCGTCGCACCTCTGTATTAAGGCTACCTCCGTGGCCAACAGTAGCCACCTTATTTTTTACCCTTCCTTACATCCTCCCTACCTTAGGAGGCACTGGAACGGCAGCCAGCAGAGGACTGTCGCCAGAACCAGAGGACCGTCGCCAGAACTAGACGACTGTCGCTAGAACCAGATGACTGTCGCTAGAACCAGATGACCGTCCTAGAGCCAGACAACCGTTACCAGAACTAGACAACGACCTTTCGAACAACCAGCCAGCGAATACCACGAACAATTCAATTGATCGATTGATCAAATTCAATATCGGCCCATTACCGAATTAAATTAAGGCCTCCTAGGGAGGCACCTTAGGCAACCACCGTTTGAATATACAGCTAGCAAACAGCCATAGAGAACGATCTAAATTAATTAGAGCCTTTAATCGGGCCGACCCCTCCCCCAAATTAAATTAGATACTAACATAGGCAGGCAGGCAGGCAGGTAGGTAGGTAGGTAGGTAGGCAGACAAGTTAAACAACCGTCGCCAGAACCAGAGACCGTCGCCAGAGCTAGACGACCGTCACCAGAGCTAGACGACCGTCACCAGAGCTAGACGACCGTCGCCAGAACCAGACGACCGTCACCAGAACTAGACGACCGTCATCAGAACTAGACGACCGTCGTCAGAACCAGACAACCATTGCCAGAACCAGACGACCGTTGCCAGAACCAGACAACCATCGCCAGAACCAAACAACCGTCGCTAGAACCACAGACCATCGCCAGAACTAGACCACCACCCTAAAACCAGACGACCGTTACCAGAACCAGACGACAATTATTTGAATAACCAGCCAGCGAATACTATAAACGATTTGATTAATTAATTAATCGAATTAAACCAGAGCTTTAATATCGGCCTATCACCAAATTAAATCAAGGCCTCCTAGGGAAGCACCCTAGATAACTACCGTTTAAATATATAGTCAGCAAACGGCTATAGAGAACAATTTAAATAAATCAGAGCCTTTAATTGGGCTAACCCCTCCCCCAAATTAAATTAGATACTAATATAGGTAGATAAATAGGCAGACAGATAGGTAGGTAGGTAGGTAGGTAGGTAGGTAGGTAGATAGGTAGGTAGATAGGTAGGTAGGCAGGTAGGCAGGTAGGTAAGTAGGCAGGTAGGCAGGTAGGTAGGGTAGGTAAGTAGGTAGATAGGTAGGTAGGTAGGCAAATAGGTAGGCAGGCAGGTAGGTAAGTTAGTAGGTAAATAGGTAGAAGAGAACCATCACTATATTATATTAAATTATCTAAAATAATATAATTTATTTTGCTAGCCTTATAAATAGATCTAAAGTAGCCTTTATTTATTTAAAATATACTATTAGTATAAAAGAGGTAGATGGCTCTAAATATAATTATAATTACTAAATGCGCAGGTTGCGCATAGGCTGCGCGTAGTTTGCGTGTCAAATAAACTTAACATAGGCTGGTTTATTGAGTTGGTTAATGCCCCCAATGGCCCGCCAACGACGCCAACTTCTAGTAGCTGAGGTCATTTACAAGGGACAATATTTTCTTGATGTATATTAGTCTTTCTACAACCCTATTCTAACTTATAAATATAAACCGTACTTCTTAATTAGTAGTTATTATTCCGTTTGCTTGGATTTCGGTAAGGTAAGATTTAAACTACTTAAGTGCTCTTCCGGTTAAGAACAGTCCTATATACGCGACTTGGTCTATAGGCGTTGCTAACTTCGCTCCCTCTTACACGACCTTAAAGTGCATTTATATAAGAAACCCTTTAAGCTTTAACTTCTCTCCTAAGAATCGTTTAATTAACGGTAACTTAACCTTAGCTGCTCTAATTCCATTAATTTAATCTTTAAGTATTTAATTATTGTCTATTAATTAATTAACCATTTTCTATAACTAACCCACCGTAACTAGCTGCGGATTAGTATCTCTTATACTAGTATCTCCTCCTAACCCTAAGGTCGTAGCTACCGTAGATAGCGTCGTAACTAGTACTTTTAGTGGCATATTATTTAACTTTATTAATACCGTAACTAGGTAGTAAATATATAACGAAGCCTTATAGGAAATACCATGGTAGACTTGCTAATAGGCTAGGTATATAGGTAAATAGGAAGTTAATAATATAATAGTAATAAATAATAACTGGTGGAGTGGTTGCCTAATAGATTAACTCTAATTATATTCTAAGATTTACTATAAAGAAAGGAACTATTTAGGTAGGGACTGTGGTCCTTTAAATACATAACCGTACTCCTAAGAAAGTCCTTGCTCTATCCGCTCTGTCTACTCTATTTACTCTATTATAGACCTTATAGATTATATAGATTATATAGATTACATTATATAACCTTAGCTACTATTCCTTATTATACAGTTCCACCAGATCCATCCTAAACCGTGCTCTTATTAACTAACTAGCTTCCTCCAACTCTTCTTTAAGTAGTTATAGCATCGTACTTAAAGTGTCCGTAATACTTCTTATCTAATATATAAAACTCTAGCAACTTAAGCACCTTATTATCCGTAATCTTTGGCTTAGCTCCACTGCCTAGTTTTTAAGCAATTTACTCTTCTAGGGTAGGAGGGAGGAGGCTAGCCTCTACTCGTTTAATTTAAAGGGCCGCTAATTAGTTTCTAAGGTTAGTTACTGTTTATTTTATAAGGCTAGCTCTATGGGCAGCTTCTGCTTAATAGATATATTGTAAATAAACTAAAAAGGCAGCTTTATTAATATCTAAAGCGTATTTACCTATAATTAATATATAAAAGTAGATCTATTGGAAGGATTATAGGTGCAAGTAAGTTTTGGTAGAGTTCGCTAAGAAAAACCCTCGCTTGGTAAACCAATAAAATAAACGGTTTTTAAAACCGTCGGCCTTTGTAATCCCGCTACTTATAATTTCTATAGCACCAACCATAGAACCCTAGGAGACTCCGACACTTAGTAAAGGGGCAAAGGCCTACTAGATAACGCGGAGTCGCCATATAAGCCTTATATGGCTAGCTTTAATTAGCTCTTTACCTTATATAAGTAATATAGGCTACTTATATTTATATTTAGAGATCTACGGCTTTAAATTAAAATTACATTTATATATAAGGGCCTCCCCGTCTATACCTGCTTCTCTAATACCCCCCGGCCTAAGCCTCTATATTAATTATTAGTAAAGCTTTTACACTCTTCTATTTATTTAAAAGTAGTTAGTTATATAGGTATATTATATAGAGAGGAGAGTTTACTTATATTATAGCAATATTACTAAAGAATCTCTTATATAGTAGGACGAGAAGTATACTAAATAATTATATTTCCTAATTCCTAATAAAGAATAATATTAATAAGATTTAAACTTATAATCTATTAAGTTTAAAGTTGGTATATATTTATATACGTCACCTACGCGCCTTTAGTGGTTATCTTTTATCTAAAGTTATTTTATTTTATACTTTTACGTACCTTCTCTTATATAACTACTATACTTTTTCTATTTCTCCTTCAGCTATTCTCTTTTAAAAATTTACTCCTATACTAACTCTTTATACACTCTATTCTTTTAATATTTAATATTTTAAACTCTATCCTTTCTTTCATTTATTGCTTATAGCTAGAATTAAAAGCACCTCTCTTATAAAGAGTAAAAGCCGTAGTTAGCGCATTACTTATTATTCCTAAGACTACTACTAAAGTGGAAAAACTTTAATTTTGTATAGTACTTTAGAGTAGTAGTCTTTATACTCGTCCTAGCTATTACGGCACTGACCTATCGCATACTATTTTATACTATCTCGTACTGTTTCCTACTATTAACTAGCCCACTACTAGCGCCTTAGCGGCTGGCCCTACTATTTATATATAATACCTACTTTTACCTTCTTCTTCTCCTCTTTATACCATAATATAGTTATTTAGCCTACTTGTATTATGGTACTATAACAGTTTATAGTATCCCTAATTGCGCCCCGTTGTGATCTTTGTTTTTTCCTAGTTATTATCTTTATTTTCCTAGTATATGTTAGCAACTTAGTCAATCGAGGCACGAGCACGGGAAGAAGGACGCGCAAGCCTATACGATTGGATTGTCTATAAACGAGGATCCAAAGCTAGAGAAAGGAAGGAGAAGAATAGCAGCGCCGCTTAATATTTTATGCGGTCCTTAAGTTACGTGAGTCATGTCTACTATAATCCACGTCTGCCAAGATCCACCATTTTCCACTAGCGCTGTAATATTACCCCCCCCTCCGAAAAAGCCTGCCCTTAGGCTTTATATGTCCGTATTATGTCCGTAGGGTATTCTTGTCTTTATGCTTAATAGGCAGCCTATTGTCTTTGCTATACCAGCACTCCATCCACTCGTTAAGGTACTTCGGGGGTCTGGGTTTATTAGGGTATTAATTATAGAATTCTTTAAGCTTCTAGGGGCAGCCTATAAAGTTCCAGGCGGGGTACCAGGTTGGGTCTAAATTGTAGCCTTTCCATTGGACACGGTATCATAGCGTTCCTTATACTAGTTTATAGGCTAGTATTTTATTAACTTCCCATTCGTCGTCGCTATTAACTTAAATTGGTAGGGGAGGCTTATTCTTTTGTCTAAGTAGTGGGTTATTTATAGCCTTCCGTAGCTTATCTAGTGAAAAGATAGGGTAAACCTTAATTAAGTCTAGGAGCTTAACCTTGTATAAGTTGCCTTCTTTATTAAGGATCTTATACGGTCCTACTATCTTATAGTCTAGCTTGCGGCTAGGCCGTTCTATCTTTTAGTTCTTTGTTATAACCCAGACCCTATTATCCACTGTAAAGTCAGGCTTGCGCCTATGCTTATTTGCCTACTGTTTTATTAATTTCTAGGCCTTTTCTAGGTTCTTATAGGCTACCGTCTAGGCTTCTTCTAGGCGTTTGGCGTATTGCTAGGCTTCCTTATAAGATAGTTTTTCGTGTACGGTCTGTAGGCCTTTTAGTCTATTCCAGTTAAAGCTAGTATAGGGTAAATATCCCATTTCTAGCTGGATAGGTGCAAACCCTATAGAGTTATAGGGTAGGGTTGCCTGGGCGTAGTCTATTAGGGGTAGTAGTTTACCCTAGTTATCCTAAAAGTAGTTAATAAAGGGCCGGAGTCTCTAGTCCAGGTATTAATTTATAATCTCCATCTAACTATCTGTCTAGGGGTGGTATGCTGTAGAAAGCTTTAGCTTAATACTAAGGATCTAAGTAAACTTATTCTAGAAGGCTAATATAAACTGCGGCCTGTGGTTAGATATAACAGTATCTAGTAGTCCATAAATTCAGTAGATATAATAGATATATAGTCAGGCTACCTCCTTAGCATCGATATCCTTATAATAGGGGATTGAGAACGGGCGCTTACCAAAATAGTTAACTAGGATTATTACTATATCATATCTATTATGGTCTATAGGCAGCTTGTAAAAGTCCATAGAGATATACTACTAGGGGCGTTCTAGTATTGGGAGTGGCTTTAATAGTTCTAGTGTCTTGTCTCGCGGAATTATAGACCTACGGCAGTCGTTGTAGTTCTATATATAACGGTTAATGTCCGTAACCATTCTGGGCCAGTAATATTGGTTACTAATAATTTTACGGGTCTTATTCTTTCTAGGGTAGGCCGTAGAGACCTAGGCATATACTTTAGTAATAAGCCAAGTCTATAAGTTCTATTTCTTTGCTACTACTAGCTATTCCTAATGCTTAAGTAATCCGTTTTCAAGGGACTAGGGGCTGGTAACGTTCTTTGCCTTCTTACGGTACTCCTATAGAGAAGAGGTTATACAGTTTATCTACAGCAATTTGTTAATAAGGTTAAATCCTAAGGGGTTAATAGGATATATCTTGGCGCCCAAGGAGTCTATACTTAGTTCTGCCTGTATTTAGGGGTTAAGGTACTTTGGTCGTAGTAGTGTCTGGATCTGTAATAAGATCTTTATAGCCATCTGGTTACCTAGGTCCTGTTTACACCTTATAAAAGTATTTGCATGGTTTGTAGCGCCTAGTCTATATATAATTAAGAAGTTAAACTAAGATAGGATATCCGCCTAGCGTGCCTATTAGGCCGTAAGAGCCTTGGTTATTATAAAGTATTCTAGGGCCTTATAATCTGAAACTACCTTAATAGGCTTAGGGGTCCCCTCTAGCTGCGTATACTAGTGCTGAAAGCTAGAGATAATAGCCAGCATTTCTTTGTTATAGATATAGTAGTTTAGCTCGGCATCTATTATAGTCTTTAAATAGTATATAATGGGGTGCTATTCTCCGTCTAGTTGCTTCTGGGAAAAAACACCGGCTATCACGCTGTCTAAGGCATCCGTTTCTAGTATTGAGGGCCGTTCTAGGTTAAAGTGGGTAAGTAAAGAAGCCGATACTAGCCGTTTTTTAAGCTTATTAAAGGCCTGTATATATATAGCATTAAAGTGGAAGGGCTGGTCTTTCCTAGTAAGGCGGTTAAGAGGCCAGGCGATCCTACTATAGTTCTTAATAAAACATTAGTAGAAGTTATAGAAACCTAAAAATAATTATACCCCCTTTATGGTCCGTAGGGGTGTCTACTAGTTAATTGCGGCCGTTTTCTCTAAGTCGGCCTTAATTCCGTTTATACTGACAATAAACCCTAGGTACTTTATACGCTTAATACTAAATTCCAACTTCTTAATATTAGCCTGGAGACCAGCCTTGTGGAGCTATTATAGGACTTTATAGACGTGCTCCTTATGTTCTAGCTCGTTCTTAGAGTAAATTATAATATTATCTAGGTAGGCCGTATAGAAGTCGTTAAGGTAGTTAAAGAGTATATTATTTATATACCGCTGGTACGTAGCTAGTCCGTTAGTTAGTCTAAAAGGAAGTACCTTGCATTTATATATTCTATAACGGGTCTAAAATGTAGTAAGATCTACGGATCTGGGGTCTATTCTAATTTAGTAAAAGGCCTGGCGGATATTAAGCTTTATAAAAACTTTAGCTCTACTTATTCGGGCCAGTATCTTATTAAGTAGGGGTAGTGGATAGCGGTCCTTGCAGGTTATATTATTTAGCTTATAGTAGTTAATACAAAAACAAAGTCCTCCGTTTGGCTTTTTAATAAAGAGAATTGGTAAGGTGAAAGGGACTTAACTACTAGGCTTAATAAAGCCCTTATCTAGGTTCTTAATAAGATATTACTTTATAGCCTATAATTCGGCAGTAGATTGCTAATAAAGGGGGCTATAGCTAAAGGTGTTTTCCTTATCTAGCTTAATCTTGATCTTGTAGTTATATAGTTAATAAGGCGGAAGCATATTAGATACTACCTTTAAGAATACATCCTTAAATTTTTAGTGTTAATAGGGTAGTTTCTGTTCTACTAGCTCCTTATTTATAAGCTCGCCTTTCTATCCGCTAAGCTTGCTTTCCTTTTCCTTAATTATTTAATCAATTTTATATAAGCTAGTGGTAAAGGCAATAGTATTAGGTTGGACTAAGTTCTAATAGAATCCTATAGCGCCAATATAGCAGATATCAACTGGGGGAAGGTCCATAGGTTTCTTTACAGACTTTTATTAGGCCGTATTTTGCGGTATAGGGTTTATAGTCTTCCTTAGCTTACGTTCTATTTTCTATAAGTTGTCCTCCTAGTCTATTAGTTTAGTATGGCGTCTAGTATTCCTAGCCTTCCTTTATAGCTGCGTAGGGCCTAAGTTCTCTATGGGGGACTTGGCTAGGTTATTACTAATTTCCTAGGTCTCTAGTGCGGGTGGCGTAACATAGGTAGTCTAGGGGCGGTATAGTATATAAATCTGTTGCGGATTAAGCTATACGTCCTTCTTAAAGGCCTAGTCTCTATGCATAGCATTAGCTTGGTAGATGGTATTGATCTAGGGCCGTATAAGGTTCTCTATTATAATACTGATTTCTTTTATAAAGGAAGGGGTTAGGGGTAGGGATTTGGGCTAGAGGAGCTATCTATTCCGTATATTAGGCTGTAAGCCTAAATAGGCTAGCTATTTTCTTTTTAAGATCATATTATGGCTTCCCAGGTCTGTAATAAGAAAGGGGATGTTATACTACCTTTATCCGTTAACACGGAGGTGGATCTGTAAGATAGTTATAATAGGTAGCCCTATTCTTCCGTTATACCTGTGAATAGGAACTGGTTTAGGCAGTTCCTTAAAGGGCGCATTTAAAAATTCGGCCAGCTTTATAGCACACTAAGTGTCTATTAAGGCAAAGGTATTTGCTCTAGAGTTAGCTAAAGCAGAGGTTAAAACTTGATATCTATTATAAAATAAAGTATAAGGGATAGTGCAGCTTCTTCTACTAACTAGCCAACCTAGATTAATATATAATATATTAATCTCTTTTAACCCTAGAGAGGAGTCTTTCTCTAGGGTTCCTCTTTTTCTGGCTCTATACTGTCCTCCTGTATTAACAGAACCTCGTCTGTTTTTGCCTTTATTGGGCAGTCTTTGGCGAAGTGGTTCTTCTAGCTGTATAAGAAGCAAGCCCCCTAATTACTAAGGGCCTATCTATGGGGGTTGCTGTACGTAGGCCAAGCATGCGCCGGACCCGCGGCAGGGCTAGCTGCGCGGCTAGCTGCTGAGTTAACGGCGGGCTGTATGGCTGGTGCTATAGGAGTTGCCGATTGTGCTAGGGCACTATGGGCCGTTCTTATAGCGCTTGTGGTCTGGTTTAAAGAGTTTCTGGCTTTATACTGCTTAGCTTATGCCTTAATTTAACAGAGGCCTTAATTAATAGCTAGGTAGTGGTCTATAAGTACCTTTAGCGTCTGTATAGTAGTAAAAACTAGCAGTATAGCGCGCTGTAGGTCTAGGGTGAGCTTGTCAAAGAGGTCTAGCATTAGGTCTTTATGGGGAATTTAGGCTTGGCCAGCTAGGTACAGAAAGTGGGTCTAGAAGGCTAAAAAGGTTTCTGTTATTTTTATGTTAAGGGCTTTGTAATTAAGGCGGGCGTTTTGTATCTTAAAGGGGTCCTTATAAATAGAAGATAGGTGGTCAATTATCTCTTCTCTAGAGAGGAAGGGGTCTGCTAAGTCCTGGGCATATTGCGGACGTAGATGCGTCTGTACGTCCCCACTGGTACGGCTGAAGACGTAGGCCATTTTAGCTTAAGTAGTAGGGAAGTAGTCCGCATTGACTTTAAGCTTGTCTTGTAGTTGAAGCTTCCAATTGTTAAATATAGGGTCAGTTCCGTCCGTAAGTAATAGGGGGTCTGTGACCTTCGCGGACCGCGACGATGCTGATGCTGTACGTTAGGCTAGGGCCTTAAGGACTATAGCAAGTCTGTAGGTGTTTGATAACTCCTCGCTAGGTGTAGGGGTGTCTCTGGTTTCAAGCAGCTCTTAAAGCCGTTTAATTTTGGTATTGGCTGCTGCGAGTTCTTCCTGGGGGGTTAAAACGGCGACTATTTCACTATTAGAGGTATTTGCGGGTCTTATAGCGGCTTTGCCAGCTGCTGTATTTCTTGGTATGGCGGTAGGGGTATTGGGTAATTTCCGGTATTTGTTTATTTTCTGGGGGTTCTGGTCTGTGCGTGTCCTATTCTTAGGTTTTGCATTTTGTTTGTGTTCTTTTAGTTCTGTCCTGTCCTTAGGGTCCTGTTCTGTTCTATTGGTGTCCTTTAGGTTCTTTTCTGTGTCCTTGTCCTGTTTGTAGTTTGTAGATATTTTTAAGTTCCTTCTTAGGAAAGAAGAGTAGTGACGAGCTTTGGATAATGTTAGTAACTTAGTTAATTAAGGCATGAGCACGGGAAGAAGGACGCGCAAGCCTATATAATTGGATTGTCTATAAACGAGGATCTAAAGCTAGAGAAAGGAAGGAGAAGAATAGCAGCGCCGCTTGATATTTTATGCGGTCCTTAAGTTATGTAAGTCACGTCTACCATAATCCACGTCTGCCAAGATCCACCGTTTTCTACTAGCGCCGTAATAGTATAACTGCGACCTAGCGCGACTAATAATACTATACTACAGTTCTAGATAACCTTAGCATAGTCCTATATAATCTTAATAATCTTAGTATTATAGCTAGCCTTATAGATTTTGATTGCTTTACCTAGATCCCTTAAAATGGGCAACTATAATATAGATAATACTCCATTAGCGAATATACGTAAAGCGCTTGCCTGCCTCTTTAATACTTCTTATACCTATATTACTTAGGCAATTAGGAGTAATCCGGAGTACCCTAAGGACCTTAATATGGCAGGAACCTTTTAGTACCTCTCTATATATATAACCTTTTTAACTAGCGTTAAGAGCGGTCTCTAAGCTGTCTACAATAAAGGCCGAACTATAAAGTCCTAACTTAAAGAAGCTTAGCACAGAACTAACTCCCTTAAGACGCTTAAACTATATATATAACAATATAAACAGCAAGCTTTTGTATATACTAAGACTATATAAAGTCTAAGCTCTTAAATTACTACACTTACCTAGACTATTGCTAACAAAAATACCGCTACTAACTCCCCTCTTCTAACTAAGCCCTAGGTAGGAAGTCAGAATAGGCCCCGGATTGAGCCCGTTGCTTTCACCAAATAGGGGAGAAAGGGCTAAATTCTTAAGGCTATTGGCGTTCTTAACGCAGGCTTTATATACACCTATATTATTACCCTCCGTAGCTAGGCCTATTTAAAACTACTACTCCTTACAATAACTGCACGTCTCCATATATTTAGCCTGTAGTATACTCCTAAACTTCTTAATTCGCTCCTAATTAACAGCTAAAATGGGTAGTAGGGCCGTAGTCGAAGCTTACTAAGAGGGAGCTTGCCGCAAGGAAGGTAGTATTGGCGGTAGGGTAGGTATTGGCGGTAAAGTAGATATAGGAGCTAGTTCCGGCAAGGACGTATTTAGGCTATCTAGAATGCCTCTTCTACTATATAGAGCTTTATCTGTGGAATATAGCAGAGGAGTAGGCAAGTAAGCTTTACCCCACCAATTAAGAATGCGGTACTCCCGTTATATTACCCTAATTATCTTCCGCCGTTAAGCTATTTTAGGGGTATCTTAACTGTTCTGGCCGTGAGGTAGGAAGACGTTCTTGGTATCGTTTTTAGGTGGAGCAGTTCGCTAGCGCCCTGCAGGACGATTCTTAATAGTAGAACCTAACTCTATAAGAGCTCTCCGCTTATTTAAAATATATTTAGAGGCCTAAAAAAGTAAGCAGAAGAAGAAGTAATATATAGGGAAGACGCGCCTTTAACCAATATAACTAGCATAGCTTTAAAAGCCTTTTTAAAGGGCCATCTTTAACAAAGTTAAGGCGGGGCTTATGGATATAGCACTTGCTGCACTTAATTACTATAGAATCTGCCATATTTATGATGTATATAGTGGTATTAATAGAGGTGTCAACAAAAAGGAAGAGACATTTTAACGTTTATAATATTTTAATATTCGTTACGTGGATTCTGCCATAGCTTACCACGCGCAACATTTTTCCAGCCAATTAGAAGCCGAAGCTCGGCCAATCAAAAACTGGCTTGGCAGGAGTTTGAAATCCAGGACCCGAATATATAGACCACTCGTACCTCGGGTCAATCAATATGAGGGCTTATTGATATTGATATTGAACCACTAACTTATATTAAAAGAATATTGAATACTAGAAACAGGCCATCTTCCGAGGTGATGAAGTTATGATTAATAATACTGCCACTACTACTGCTCCCGTTGCTGCTGGTACTGCTGGTACCGCTCCTGCTTCTGTTTCTGCTTCTTCTCTTATTAGGCCCTCGACGTGCTAAGGGATAGAAATGTGTCAGCTGTAGATCGCTACCAGTATCGGCCACCCGCGAGATCGCCTACGGATATTATGTTGGAGTGTTTTGTGGGCGGTTCCATGCCATATACCAAAGAGCTCATCCAATCCGTCGGTATGGAAACAACGAATCTAGTGAATACCGATAATGGCAGTGCGGAGTGGGGGACTTTGAGGTTTGGGCAGACTGCAGACCTGTAGCAAGAGAACTGCAAAAGCCTCTTAAATTATTTACGCAGACGGAATAATAGTTAAGATTGCAATACTATTGGGAATGGATGGTAGAAAAAGTTATATACGTATCATACGGGATAGGTCAGGTCGCGAAAGTTAAATAACTCCTACAGAGAATAAATACTGTCATAATAGAACGCAGTTTCAAGAACGTTTTTTTACTTTTGCACCCGCTTCCATCTAATAATTCTAACTTCGAACTCATTGGGGTCAGGTTTTACAGAAGGAGAGCCCAAGCCAACAGCTTGTCCGTCCAAAACCCGTATATCCTGGGGTTCTTTCCAAGGAATTCTCCCACTACGAAAGCTAGAGGCCTGAGGGCTACCACGTTTGTCGTGTGAGGCGCACTGCCTCCAAGTTGACGATTCAACCTTCCCAGCGTATTTGAGTTCGTGGTGTTCGCCCATTGGAAACTTCCATGTCTTTGCAGACTGGACCACATTATCAAGCTGGGACTTCTTCGCAGCGAAGGTTTCAAGAACCAGGGTGAATTCTTTCAGGCTTTGAAATTTGGAAATGGTATTGCCCCAACAAAGAGGGTCAGTATAACCTCTCCACCGTCCTCGTGTTCGGTCTTCAGCCAATTGAAGCATGACTGCAGTGGTGGGGCGCTTGCGCTCGCTGCCGTCGCCGATGCTCGGGTCTAAGCCAAGTTGGCTTCGAGTGTTGGTGGGGGCATCAGTCCAAGTCCACCAGTCCGTACGGCTCATCCGAATTGTCAATTTGACCAGAGGGCGAGCTGTCATGGGCTGATTAGGAAGCGCTGGGTTATCGAGAGAGTTGTCCAGGGATTTAGCCGTTTCAGCTTGATCCTTCTGCTTGAGTCCGAACAGGTCGAAAGCGGGTATTGCATCGGAAGCTTGAAGCTGCGCACGATTGAAGTATTGGGCCAGGACTATAGCTCCTCGATGACGCTCGGCTGCTTTATAAGCCGGAGCATAGTTCCTGAATGCAGAGCCCTCTAGTTGTGTCTGCTGCATGGAGATTTCAAGGGATTGTATAAGAGCAAATTGCCACGGCGCGAGCTTCAAAATTTTAGGCGTCGCAATATCAGTATTTGGAGATGTGCGTATCCCATGGATTATGACGGGATTGAGAATGTATGCTAGCTGGTAGGCTTCAAGGTAGACTGCTCGGCAAGTCAAGAGCAAGTTGAACGCAATGTTTGGTTTCGGGAGAGTGTAATTCCCTTCTCGTCGGATTGGCTGGTCTTGATTAGGATGGTTATTGTCATCCGTAAGCGCATATTCGTAGATGATGTCTCGAAGCTCTTTGGGCAGGATCGAGAAGAGTGGAGATGACTCCTGTAACCGCACTTTGACTTTTCCCAGTAGGTCGAATGCAAGTGGTTGAACAGGTTTCCTGTATGCTCTGCAGGACTTTATTGTGCCAGCTGCCTTACAGCTAAGGCAGCCTGAGCCGTCACTGGACTCCACATTGCAAGGCATCTCCTCTCCGAGATGATGTCGAAGCTATAAGCGGTGAAAATTTGGCGTTTGGGTGCAACGATCTGACTCCTAGAGTGGCTGCCTGTATCGAAGCAGGGGCGGTGTGGATAGTGAGAATTAAGAGTAAAAGACCAAGAGACACGCGGATCCGAGAAGGGTTGTCTTCTACCGTAACGTCCAAGAGCTGGAAAGAGGGTGCGCTGGGTTTTTAAGGTGAATTGCTGCGCCGCCTGTTGCCTATAATTCAACTAATTCCTGAAACGACTCACGCGCAATGAGGCACAGCGCGGGAAGCCCCCTACCTACATGGGTACACCGTACCTGCCTACCTAGCTACTTACTGCGGGCCAAGGCGGTGTTCTACCCAATACCGGTACACCGCCCGTTCCGGAATATTTCTGCCTCATTCCGGAACAGATCGTCCTTAAAGAGGAATAAATCGTGTATCGCTTTTAGCGGCTTTATTCCGGATTAATTGCTTTATTCCGGAATAGATCTTTTAAAGATTAGTCCCATAAGCTCTCACACTCGGGGAGATTTAGTTGGTTAATAAGGAGCAGTATGCCCGCCCGTGCGCGTAGTGCACGTACCAACGTCCCCGAGGTCTGATTTACAGATAAGTGGATTGTTGGTACGTGCACTACGCGCACGTGCATATTGGCCCTTATGATCCCAGACACGTACAACTGGGCTTTTTCATTTCATCGGAGGAAATGCTCACTAAGAATTCAGAATATGGACTATAGAAGCGCCTTCTGCGCTAAGTTGCTCGCCGGTTATTTTGTGGGGTTAAAAACTAAAACCGCTACATAATACTGACCATGACGTCCTGCGGTGGAACATGTTTTGTCCGCTGCTCCGTCTTCCCAACCAAGAAAGATGACGTCTGTTGAAATCTCAGTAGATTTTTCGACTGGACACGATTGTAGCTTTTGGAGTGTTTATTGTCCAGATGTCTGCCCAACCACTAAGACGTGTATCAAGTGGCTTGGAGAAACATCGTTGGTGGAAAGAGTGTGTGGTTTACCAGGTAATTCCCATTTAAGCTTTGTGTCAGAACAGCGCGACTGGATCCCTGGACCTTAAATTTTGTTCTTAGATCTATCCCGCATCGTTCCTTGATACAAATGGTGATGGCTGGGGAGACATTCCCGGCATTATGAAGAAACTCGACTACCTCAAAGATCTGGGAGGTATGAAATCTGAGACCTCCCCATCTTGCAGAGATAACAGCTATGCTAACCCAAATCAGTTGATGTAATATGGCTCTCCCCAAGTAAGTTTACTATTATCTCGAACACGAAATGGAGTTAAAGATGAGCCAGTCTACAAAAGCCCAAAGGTTGATATGGGCTATGACATTTCCGATTACGAAGATATTGATCCGATGTACGGCACTCTTGCAGACGTAGATCATTTAATCAAGGAAATGAAGAGTAGAGGGATGAAGTTGATGATGGATCTGGTGGTTAACCATACATCAGACCAGGTTAACCATTTCTTAGCCCCTCGATTTCAGCAACAGTCGCGACCTTTGCAATTTCCAAATATGAGGGTCCACCTCCCAAAACCCTTCCCAGTATTCTTTAGTCATTGCATTGGCTTATATTTCTCCCGACATTTTCTGAATGCACTATGCGTCCTCTGCCGTTACATGCATACCGCTGCTGTTTTCATACTGATGACGTTATAGCACGCCTGGTTTCTAGAATCTCGCTCATCAATTACGTCGCCCAAGCGCGACTGGTACATTTGGAAGAAACCTAAATTCGATGCAGATGGCAACCGACAACCGCCCAATAACTGGGCTCAAATCCTTGGTGAAGCCAATTCTGCCTGGACTTGGGATGAGACTACTCAAGAATACTATCTGTCCCTTTTCACGCCAGAACAGCCAGATCTCAACTGGGAGAATCCAGCTGTGCGCTCAGCAGTACACGACATTTTACGTTTCTGGCTTGACCGGGGCGCCTCGGGTTTCCGCATGGATGTTATCAACCTCATCTCTAAAGTTCAGGCGTTCCCTGATGCCGATATTACCGTGCCATCACATACGTATCAGCCAGCCGACAAGTACTTTGCTAACGGTCCTCGGATGCATGAATATCTTAGAGGGCTGCGGAAAGAGGTGCTGAATGAGTATGACACAATCACGGTAAGCAAAAGGCCCGGCGACGAACTAAGAAGCCAAAAATTCTAACACACACATTCAGGTTGGGGAAATGCCATTTGTCCGCGACGAAGATGAAATCATACGTGTTGTAGGTACGCAATCCGAGTCGCTTCATATGATCTTCGCATTTGATCTCGTCGACATCGACAACGAGCCCGACAATTTTAAATACTCGCTATACCCATTCAATGCACGAGACATGAAAAAGACTGTAAACCGGCTCCAGCGCCTGATGATCGAGCGAGATGGGTGGAACTCGATTTTCTGCGAGAACCACGATCAGCCGCGAAGTGTAACACGTTATTGTGACGATAGCGATGAGTGGAGGGAGATGGGAGCGAAGTTACTGAGCATGATGGAGACAACGCTATCTGGAACATTATACGTCTACCAAGGAGAGGAACTCGGAATGCGCAATGTACCTCCGAGTTGGGGACCGGAAGAGTATAAGGATATTGAGAGTGTTAATCTCTTTAAGAAGTACGTATAAGTTCCTCTTACAACTTTTCAGATCTTCCGTATACCTTCCATTACAGATTACCCTGACCTTTCTTTACGTGTCTACAGGTATAAAGAAATGTATCCTAATGACGCATCCAAAATGGCCGAAGCTCGCAAGGTCCTTCAACGCAAAGCTCGCGACAACGCCCGCACGCCTGTTCAATGGGATTCCTCTCCGCACGCGGGTTTCACGTCTCCATCTGCAACGCCCTGGATGCGTGTCAACGATGACTATAAGACAGTAAATGCCGCAGCCCAGCTTTCACCTTCTAAATCCCCTAACGAATTGTCCGTCCACGCGTTTTGGAAAAAAGCATTGGCGAATCGCAAGGAGTACAAAAGCGTTCTCATTTATGGAGATTTCCAGTTGGTGGACGAAACACATGAGCTGGTATTTGCATACAAGAGATTCAACACCAAGAACACTTGGGTCGTGGTGCTCAATTTCTCGGGCAAGACGGTGAAGTGGGAGGGCTTGGGGGAGTTGAAAGTGAATAAGTGGGTCATGGGGAATTACGATGAGAGTAGCTTAGGGGATAAGGCGAAGAGCGGAGCACTGGGGCTCAGGCCTTGGGAAGGGTTGCTTGGGATTTGTGAGTAGGCGGACGTCAAGGTATTAAAGAAAAGGTAACGAGCACAACAATGAAGGTCAGCTAAGTAAATGAATCCATCATGACAGAATAACTCCAAGAAATCAGTAACGACATTAATGAGATGAACTCCCTTTTAGGGATAGATATAGAATTTTGGCCCACCAGGTTTCCACTCCAAGTTAGCTGCAAAGGATACCCCGCGAAATCCTCCAGAAGTAAGGATTGCCTACCGAAATTCGGGAGCTACGTCTGTGGTGGCCTTACAGGGGAGTTACTATGCTGATCGCAATGCCACTGTGGTCCAAAATGACAACCCTTCTAAAGGAATTCCCGCCGCTAAAGCAAGCAGGGCCATCCCACCAGACTCACCAATCCGGAAATAAAGATTCCTAAACTCTAAACTGTACCCTCATTTAGTTCCCTAAAAGGACTAGTAAGATCCCCGAGCATAATATGAGAGGTCAAAGGGTAGTTGAATACGCTACTTCTCAGTTTCCACTACTCCGGTGAGTTTCTCCTTGATATCAAGTGGGTGTATTTTTCGACCAGTTTTATCGAAAAAAGCAGAGGCGATACGAGGCCAGATGTCTCTTTGATCGCGGTGGAGGAGGCGGCTGAGAAGGATGAGCTAGAACTTACGCAATTAATAAATGAAGCTATAACAAATGCTCGATGAGAATCCAAGGACTGGGAGCTAATTGTAGGAAGACACGACGCTAGAAATATGAGCGAGAATCAGTCACATACCTCATTCACACTGAACATGTCATCCTCCACCAATTCCACCAATTCTCCGCCCTCCTGCGCCACCTCCACCACCGCAGGCTCTTCCTCCACTTCTTCAACCTCCTCCACTGGCTTAGAGTCTTGCTGCTTCCCCTTCCAGCCCTTATTCCCTTTATCCTTGCTCTTATCCTTCAGTTTGCTCATATTCGCCTTATTCACGCCACTATCCTTCGGTGGCGCAGCAACCTCCTCGGCTGGCTTGATCTCTTTGAACCGGTTCTTGATCACCCAGTGCGGCTTGCCCAGCGCGACGCCGATCTCTTTCCATGACCTGCTTTCTTCCAGCTTTAGCTTCAGCAACTCGTCGTCTTGGGCCTTGGTGAAAGTCTGCTCGTCGTCGGCTGTCGGATTTGGGGCTTCGACAGGAACGGGAGGCGGGGTAGGGTCTTTTACAGGCTCTTCTGCAGGCTTTTTTGCTGGTTCTTTGGCGGTTTCGGTGGGAGGATTGGCTGGCTGGCTGGTTTCGGCTGGTTTGGGGGATTTCGAGGTGACGGGTTTCTGGAAAAGAGATTAATTACCTATGAGTGTTTTTATGGATGTCATAAGTCAATAGTGAAATCCTAGTGAAATTCAGACTGACAACTTCTTTGAGCAACCGGTTGACTTTGATAGATGAGTGTGGAACTGCGCTCGTTTGGAACTCTTTTAAGGATGGCTGACGCTGCTGGCGTAGCTGCAAATGTTTTAGTTTCCGAGTATCGTTGACAAATATCTTCCGAAAAGAGGATTCTATGGACTGGAAATAGAAAGTGCCGCAGATGCGTGCGGGATACTTTCCAATGTACCGATGCGGTTTTCACAAGCCCCTACAGACCGAAGAAATTGTTCTAAGAATTCCGTCTTCCTGACATGGGAATGCGGATGAGGCTTCTTCCGCAGAATTGAAAGATTGAATGTCACCGTGTTCTTTAGAGATAATACGAGAGCTGACGTAGTATGAAATGCAAGCCCAAAGTATCCTCTGTAGTTTGTGTTCGAGGAAGAAAGAAACCCTGGACTCACAGCGGGGGCTGACTTCGAAACCAGTGGTTTTGAATATATTGACTTGGAACCGGCCGCATAAGCAAGAAGCGACGCCCTCGAAATCTTCCGGGGAGCATCGTTGCGTGAAGTCATCATGAAATATTTATTTGAGAATTGTGAGGGTGAGAGTAGATGATTGGAGGATGTTCGTCTGCAAATAGATTAGGCCGGATTTGACAGGAAAGCAATTGGCAGTTCCCCATAGTGCTGAGCACGTGTAGTGAGTTCCACGGATGTCGGTGAGTCGATCAGAAGAGTCCGCATATCATCGGGTTCATTTGAGACACTCGGTCAAGCAAGATTGTAATGATTATTTTCCTGGGCATGAGCTTCAGTCATAGGGCGGACAGAAAATAGTACTATTTAACAATTTATTCCGATGGTGCTTATACGAACGATCGTGTTTGCAAATGAATTACGGGAAAAGGACTTGTGTTTTCAGAATCGTGCTAAGGCACTGAAGCGCCCGTCAAAAGCTCGACAACTGCACGTTCCCTGGGTGAGATCAACTCTATGGGGACTTTAAACTGACTTGTTGTAACAACGTGAACATCGGAAAACCATTCCTATGGAATTTCTATTTTTGACAAAAACACAAAGGATGGTTTTAGGAGACACAAACAGGTCACTAGATGGATATATCATTCATTAGGCAACAGGCGTAAACGGTCAAAATTAGGCCGGCATAGTGTGTAGTTAGAATTTTTCTAAGCACATTTCGAAGAAAGGTTATGCCATTTACCCATTGATATCTCCTAGTATATGGGCTTCCCTAACGTATTGTGAGTAGTTCAGGGGTGATCTCGAAATCCATGGAGCTCGAAGCCGCACGGGCCGAGGTTTCTCCGATTAAACAACTGGCATCTCGAACTCCTGGAAAACACCAAGAAATTATTCACGCTTTCAGTCATAACCACCAAGGCAGACAGATATCATTTTAAGATGCTGTTCTCTGCTGTTGCAATTATTGCAGCCGCGAGTGGCCTGCTGGGTCTCTCCTCCGCCCACAACATTCAGATGAAGGCGCATTCACGAGAATGTTTCCACGAGCAACTGCATAAGGATGACAAGATGACTGTCACGTTCCAAGTCGGCGATCGGGAGTTTGGTGGAAGTGGGAATTTGGAGATTGACTTCTGGGTATATTAACTCTATGTCTCTGAAATATTCGGCCTCGATGGATCGCTGATTGCATGTTCTAATGAAGATCCAAAACCCTGCGAATGCCTACCAAATCCACGAGCGCGGTGTATCCTCCGGCGATCACTCTTTCGTCGCAGGCATGGATGGGCGATATACGTATTGCTTCAGTAATGAACATTGGTCCGCGAACACTAAAGAGGTCTCGTTCAACGTGCATGGTATTGTCTACGTACCCGAATCGGAAGCACCGCAAGATCCGTTAGAGAAAGAAGGTTCGTAGATCAATTTCGAATAGCCTGAATTCGGGCTGATAACGTTGCTAGTTCGTCAACTTTCAGAGCTAGTCGCGCAGGTCAAGGACGAGCAAGGATACATTATTGTGCGAGAACGGACCCATAGAAATACTGCAGAGAGCACGAACGCACGTGTAAAATGGTGGAGCATTTTCCAGCTTTTGGTCTTACTGGCAGAGGGTGTTTTCCAGGTCTGGTGGTTGAAGAGGTTTTTCGAGGTAAGACATGTAATTTAATTTTGTCCTAAAAATAATGTTAACAGTTTTTTTCAGGTTAAGCGGGTTGTATGAATGACATTAGATTGGGCTTTGTATTCAATTATCATCTTATTGAGGCGTTGGTAGCATGTTCGTCGTCAAGGCGGAAAACATTACCGGGGTTGTTGGACATTGGTGTCATGATATTAAACCCGGCGCTTCTATCCCAGAGAGCGGAATTCAGAAAGTATCACGTTTAAGAACTATCCGCGCAGATTCGCCTTCATAAAGAGTCTTCTAGGCGCGTTTGTAACTTATGATCACATGCACCTAACACACTCCTACGTAGGTGATTGTTATCATTCACGCGTGACTCCGTATCTGAATGGCGGTGTCATTTTCTATCTATATAAATCACCACCCTCATTAAGTCCTTAAAGTTACACTGACCCTTACAGCAGCCTACGATATAGGTCTAAAATGTCTCAGCGTTAACTTCAGCCAAGCATGCTTCCATTATATAATCCTCCCGCACAGGTCAAGGTGGGAGGCGTAACGTAACTAACCAAGGAACAAATCTTACTTCCCTTCCCTCGCAGCCTTCAGAACAGATATCACAGATACCGAGAGATAGATATCATTCAAACTCACCGGGGTACTCATCCTATCAGCCTGCGATCAATAACACTATTGTTTAACCACACAACTACGTCTACGATGAGAATGACCCAATCCCCGACACATACAATGATTATTACGAAGAAATCTGCCTATACACCTGCTGCAATACCTGGCTTAATGGTTTCTAGCTCCGTACACAAGACTGAGCACCTGCCAACCTACAACACACTGGCATCACCTTTGACACCCACTGCCACACTACGCAGAGCTACCTTGAGGGTGGCAACGTCTTCCACTTCCTATACCCGTGACGTTTTGGTTTTCGTAAACTCAACCAACACCACCTCGCTAGCTAGGTGGCTGCCAGCACGGTGCACAGCCCAGCAAGGAACCCAGCCGATTTTAACTAGCGATTGCTAACAAAACATAAAATCCCTTAAAACTAAGATAATAAACCACATAGTATATATTATTATAATCTAAGTTGGTAGAAATAATAAAGAGTTCCATCTCTCTATACCTGCTCTCTTTTTAAATATTAAACTCTCTTTAGGAATAAAATCCTTATTTTCTAGTAGAGAGATAATTAGGATTTTTACGGTTATAGATTTAATAAGAATATAGTAGATTTCTATACTTTAAAAAGTGAGCAGGTATAGAAAGATAGTAATAATAAAGAGTTCTAGCAAGTTTAATTATACTATTTATATAGTTTATAATTTATTATTAAAGTTTCAAATTTTTTAACCAATTTTCGGTTTTGTTAGCAATTTGCTAGTTAAAAATTTCTGGGTTCCTTGCTGGGCTGTGCACCGTGCTGGCAGCCACCTAGCTAGCGAGGTGGTGTCGGTTGAGTTTACGAAAACCAAAACGTCACGGGTATATGCCAGAAGCTTACCTGCGCGACACCACATCCATTGGCCTATATATCCACAGCAATGACACTTATTCGGAGATGAACTGGGTGACATACAAACTCTCTTTGAAAGTCATAATCGAGAAGTGGAAAGACGAGGGTATGGTTTAGCGCGTCAAAAGGTACTCTAGAAAAAGTAAACTTGCAGCAGATCGCTGGTTGCATAAGGCATGCTTTTTGGCATCAACAAAACAAAATCCAGGTAACTTATTCAGTCGGCGGACGCTGCCACCGACGGCTCTAGTTTTCGCAGTATAATCATATTTTTCTGGAGTCATAGAAACCTACTTTTGGTGTAGCACAAAACGGTGAGGGATCGAGCAGACAGTGACGGACCGAGGTGCAGGCTTAATAGAGTGATGCACCAATTAGGGTATACAAGGAGCACATGCCTTTTTATAATTTCTTTCGAGAATTTGATAAAGTTTCTTGTCTGTGTTCTTTGTATGAGGTGCTCTTAGTAAAGAATTTATCTCTTCAGCATGTGTATGTAAACATCTGTTTGGTACAGACGTTGATATCAATATTTCTTCAACAGCAGTGTTATTGGGGAGGCTCTGGCTGCCTCACTTTCTACACTCCCGGGATATCATTAGACTCAAACCCATGACTGCAAAACCATGATTTGGGAAAGGTGAGAATTTGTGCTGCAAGGTCTAGCTAGAGGCAGGATTTGAGATAGAGCAGTTATGCAAGATTCAAACGGTGTCTGACGCTCTGAAGGGCTACAAACACCAACCCTTCAAAACAAAAGCCTTTCTAAAGGCATATACAGCCGAACGCCACCCAGCCCCATGCCTAATCACATCACATCATCCCGTTATTCTAATCCAAACCCCGAATGCGGAACACAGAAGAGAAAACGTAGCCCTTTAACCCATCTCCTCAACTGCACAATTAGGATGCATGACATACATGACCCTACCCTCTGTCTGTAGTCCCTGGCCTTGCTCGTCTGCCAGACCCTCGCCACGAATTTGCATAAGTATGTTATCCTATTACCATATTAACAACTAACTTCGTTGTAACAAGCGCCCATGACATGAAAGAGCATGGTAAATAGAAGAAACGTACCTTAATCATCCTCCTTAAAACTTTCTTAGCCAACTTCCGCTCATTCTCCAAATCCTCCTGCGTTTCCAGCTCCGCCTCCTTCTGCTCCAAATACCACACCAGCAACTCCTCCTCCTCAACACCATCTTCCGCTGCCGTCTGGTCGTCATTTACGCGCTGCACCAAAAGGTTCAGAATAGACATGTACTTGTCATATGTGATCTTCGTGCGCTCCCTCTGCGGTGCTGGCGTGCCTGATGGTGCCCGCACACTCGCAGGTCCAGCCTCCGCAGCGTTCATATCGTGGTCCGCATCCGCCATCGGGGAATCGCCATCCGCAGCAACGGCAGCAGCCTCCTCGTCATCATCTTCAACCTCGACATCGTCCTTCTCGACCGAGATAATACTCTGACGCAGCAAGTTGTACGCCTCGCGCACGAACTCGGGCGTGACTTCACTTACGCAGGTCGCCTTCGCAATAGCCTCAGACAAACGAATCATGCTCTCGAGCTGACGCACCGTGATGCGGTAGCTGTTGCGGCCGATGCCACCCTGGGCATCATCGGCGCGCAGCTCCTTGTACTTTTCGACCAACGTGGCTTTAGCCTCGGGAGTGAACTCGGGCTTAAAAGTACGTGCGAACCGGATGTACCGTTGCAACTGCTCGGTGCTGAATTCGGGTTGCACGGCGTCGTCGCGCAGTCGATGGATGTTGACAATATGCTCGGCTAGATGCCTGTCAACGGCTTCGTCGCACTCATCCAGGACCACGAAAAACAGGTCAAAACGGGACATGATGGGCGCGCTCATGTTGACGTTTGCGCGGAGGGTAGTTTTGCGGTTATATCGTCCTCCGACCGGATTGGCAGCAGCGAGGATGGAGGTTCGGGCGTTAAGTGTTGCTTGAATACCTGCTTTGGCGATGGAGATGGTTTGCTGTTCCATAGCTTCGTGAATCGCAACTTGATCTGCTATGTCCATCTTGTCGAACTCGTCGATGGCGCAGATACCGTTGTCTGCAAGCATGAGAGCACCGGCTTCGATCGTGAATTCTCCTGTTTCTTCATCTTTTACAACAGCAGCCGTGAGACCAGCAGCAGAAGATGCTTTACCGGAGGTATAGACGGCACGTGGAAGGAAGCTGCAGATGTATTTTAAAAATTGGGATTTCGAGGTTGAAGGGTCGCCAACGATGCATATGTTAATATCTCCACGGAGAGCCATGCCTTCAGGGGTCTCTTTGGACACGCCACTCATCAGCTGGAGCAAGAGGCCCTTTTTAATGACTTGATGGCCATATACCATAGGTGCGATAGAGTCAACTAACCGCATGAAGATGTTAGGTTTATGCACCATATTTCTCAGATCCTCAATTTCAGCAGGAGTAAGTGTGGCAAGATATTCCGCCTGTGCTTCTTCTCCAGTAGCTGTTGTTTCGAGAGGCAAGGTCTGATTTAGAGAAGCAAGGATGTTGCCAGCTTGCCCTGTGAGATGCTGATTCGCTGCTTGGCCGGGTGTGGAAGTATCAGGAGTTACCATGCAGGCCAGGAATGCCATGCGGTATGTCAAATCGCGGACGCCTAAGGCTTTAAGCCCACTAACTCCATTTCCGCCCACATCGCTACCTCGAGGTGCATTCGAGTTGTCCCGAGTAGCCTGCGGCCTCACACCCGGTACACGGAACTGGCTGACGTCCGGAATGACAATTACCGTACCAGTGAAGATGCATTTCTCACCCGCTTTCGCTCGGTCCACCATTTCGCCTCGCAGAATCACATCCATGGTGCGTGGCATGCTACCCGTTGGTATCTCTGAACTGTTCTCCTGAATGCGAACTTTCTGCCAGTCAACGAACGTGGATTGACGTATGTCTAGCCGCCAACCTTGTCGATTACCACAGACTTGATTAGGGCATTGAGTTGGTTCCGTGTAGCGGAATGTCTGCTCGATGTTGGGTACAACAGTATTGCAAACTTCGCAGATGAAAGTTGCAAGAGAGAGCTCTGGCCTGACTTCAGATGTACGAGTTACAGTTCCAGAAATTGAGAGAAGGCTACCAATGGAAGAAGTCCGAAGTTGACGGACGCGAGATACAAGTGGTAGATTATAGAAGGCGAGGGTGAAGATTTTATCGGTTTGCTGGTGAGTAGTCTTATCATTAAGAAATTCACTCTGGCTTGTAGCGTTGCCGGCAACGGACGAGTTAGCCACGGAGGTGGCAGAGGCAGGTTGGCGATGCTCACGGAAGTACTGTGGTTCGTACTTTGCTATGAGGTTGTGTAATGCGCGAACCATATATGGCAGGAAGCGATAATATTCGCTGGCTACCGCTGCTGCAACAACGCCGTCTTCGTGTCTGAGGAGGTGTGTGAAGTCGACATAAAGAGTAGAGAGATTATAGAGGCGTAAGCCGTGGATTTGGGCGATGTAGTACTTATCGGTAGTTTGGATACTTGACGCCGGTGCGCCTGAGGATGTTGGATCTTCAGTATACCTGTACAACTTTTGTTGGTAATTATGCCTTCATAGTCCATAAGATCCGCTCACCCTTCTAGGAACTCCTCGAAACGCTGCGATAATGTTTCTCCTGTAACATCCACAACTTTTGGAATGTCTCCCCTTGGCCCATTTTCTCGGCGGCCTGGCCCCCGTGCACCAATAATCTCATCATCTGGAAATCCTTCGATATCGCTGTTGGCGCCGGCACTTTCTGAAGGAGGCGCTCGCGGTCTTGAGGAAGGTGTCTGGTTGTTTCGTCGCGTTGTTCTAGGATCACTTGAAGGTGTCGCTGCAGCTAGATCGCGATCAAGAGTATCTGAATTGAGAACAGCATCCACTAATGAAGACATTTTGGGTAGGGTGAGGTGAAGGTAAAGTTGACGTTTGCTGGTGGTAGGAGTTTTTTTGGTGGGATGAAGTTGACGCGCCAAAACGCGACTTTGATTGCCAAGAGGTAGGGGAGGACGCGATCTCAATTAAGTCCCGTTTCGGACTAGCGTAGAATGATTTCTGAAATATAAGCAAGGAGATCCAGGCCTCTCCAACAAGTTTTGCGGGGACTGTGGAAATATGTTCCTCATACGTCTTAATGCATGTGCAATAGGGCTTTTTGTTCAAAACGCGGCTTTAACTTCGCAGCATTGGTCATCCAAATACCCAACTAGTTCTCCAGCTGCGATTCCGTTCCGAAGGCTAAATTCTCCACGAATATTTCCATTTTCCCACTTCCAGCGTCACAACTGCAGATTATCAGACCCACTACAGTTACCTATGAGACAAGACACTTGTCTCAGACATTAATTCGGCCGAATCCATGCCGGTTCTTTTGATAGGCTGATGCGTTATGTACAGTCTACCAATCATGCAAAAGGAAAGAGTCATCAAGAAAACCGTCTAGAGGAAGTAATCCGGAGTTCTGCGTGATACCATAGGTTCTCCAGCTCTTGGGCAAGGATCAAATTGTAGGCTATAGAGCGCATCAGTATCCGAAGGATTAGAACCTTGACTAAGTGGACTTACAACGTATACTTCAGATGCTCATCTATCTCCATAATTGCAGCCTGGTTTCCGCACCTATAACAATAGTTTGGCGCTATTTATGTCAGTTATGGACCACTCAAGCTGAGGAGCAGGGCGCTGCTCACCAGAAAATATCGTCACTACATTTCTATCCTGGGACCAATTATATCCCTCCATCACCAACTGATGCGCTCGTGCAACAAGCGTCAAGCCATTGTTATGATTGAATGCTTCTGATATATCCTGCCCGAATGTATAGCCAGCACCTCTCGGAGAAATACCCCATCCACACCTGTCATCAGGATCTGACCACAATAGATCGCACATAGGACCTTCATGTGGCACCTCTTGTATTCTATCAAGCGCACGGATGTTGTCTAGGGTATCAATGCTGGGGGACAAACCGCCGTGGAGACAGAAGATCTGGTTGTCGATGAGAGCAGTGAGGGGTAGGTAGTCGAAAAGGTCGGTGAAGTATTTCCAGACATTTGCATTGCCGTACTTGCGTAGACATTCGTCGTAGAAACCGTAGACTTGAGTGATCTGACGAGATTCGTGGTTCCCGCGAAGGATAGTGATTCGTTGAGGATAACGGATTTTAAGCGCGACGAGAAGGGTAACTGTCTCCACTGAGAAGTAGCCACGATCAACATAATCACCTAGTGACAATCAACTTCTAACCAAAATTCGATATAATATCGCCCAAACTTACCCATGAAGAGGTAGTTGGTATCAGGGTTCGGCCCGCCAATCTTGAACAGCTCCATCAGGTCATGGAACTGGCCGTGTATATCTCCGCACACCGTGACTGGGCATTTCTAAGTTACTGTGAGCTCGAACAATCTGAATAAATGATCTTTAATGCCTACCACTGGCTGTACATTCGACTCTTCCTGCAGAACCTCCCTCGCCTGGACACGCGACAGCAGTCAGCCTTTGCGCACGATACCAAAAGTCCGATTGCCTTATCCAGTGTAACAACCATATATTCAGACAGGCATAACTACCTTGTCGCACAACCTCTGCACGTCGCTCTCTGCTAACTGTTTACAGTTCATCAGGCTTTCAATCCAGCCGTCCAGGGTAGGAATCGACGCAGGTTCTGAAAGCGGTATCGAAGACATCTGCATAGGCTCAGTCAGAGGCATCTTCACGTCCTCCATATTAGTATCCATGATTGTGGGGGGTAGTAGATCCAAGAGTACGTGGGTGCTGATTGTTTCGATAGGTATGGTTTTACGGGGGTGTTCTTCTTGCCGCCCCGGATTTGGTGCAGATGACGTGCAGTTAGAAGCACACGCCAACAGTTTCAAAGGGTGAGGTTTGCACAATCTAAAACGAAAGGAAGATAGCTGGTCGGTGAGCGTCGAAGGTGTCCTGGACGCAGTAGAGTGCGGGGAAGGATTAAGAAGAATATCTTGTTGGTGGGTAGGTTGCACCCACCAGCTCTCTGATGTTGTGGTGGAAAGCCAAGCTCAACGCCGTGACCACCAAATTTGCCGAACCAGCCACGCCCGAAACAGAACCGATCACTCTCAATCTCAGCTAAAATGATGAGGTGTGAGGTTGTACTCAACATAAGATTTTGAGTCATACAGAGCAGGTTATCAACAAAATCGCCGGGACTAGCAGTCTAATCCTCGAAGAAAATAGGGATTCGCAGGAGCATCACTTAATTCAGACAATTCCTGAAGAGGCTCAAAGATTATTGTTAAATTGCTACCTACTAATTGAATTAGCATTGCTAGTTGAATGCTCAGAAATCCATCACAGAAACATGCCCGCTTTCGCATCACGCCGAAACTTCAATTTTCTCCGACTCTCGCAACCAAAGCAGAGTTACCCCAGAAGTGTTATCTACTCACTTTCCCTAATAAAATTGAGCAATACATGGACACTTGGACACTTGGACACACCATGACGCGACATATTGATTAGGAACAGACTGGGGCGAGCAATTGGATTTAGTCTCAATGCATCAACCGTGCCGAACACATAGATTTCTGTAGAGCCTATATAATTATTTGGAAGATAGCTCCAATCGATGTGTCAGCAAATAGGGCAGTTGCTGCCGATGCAAGCGTATTGCCACCCAAACCCATCACAGCCTGACTTACCCGCATTGCAAACTCTATCCCTTAGCACGGTAATTGGGGTCCTTGGCTTATCGATAAGAATCAGCCAATCAAACTAGCTAAATCCGATGTCCCTACAAAGCTATTGATTTCTTAGTATTTTGATATATAAGCTTAATGTCTGGAGTTAAGTTGTTCGATATGAGGTAGCTAGCTCTCGCCCTCTACGTAGAGCGGTATCTTGCATATACTACAGCCATCTCGAGTCCTTGGATATAGATACGCGCATAGCCTTGGTTCTGGTGTTGCCGCACGGACCACTAACTCCAAGGACCCTGAGGGATAGATTCACAGGCTCTAGTACCCAACGTTGGTACCCCCCTCGCTACCAAGCTACATTTCTTTATATCAAATAAGCGTAGTAGTAGATCTTCAATTCTTTAAAAGGGTAACCTAGTCTGTGGCAGCATTAGTGTTCTCGCAGGAAAATCACCAACTTTCCATCTAACTCTCCCGAAGCTTGCTCGGCCATGGTTATATCGTAGTCCTCCAATGGCAGTATTCTATGCATGCGGCATTGTCATAGGCACGACTATGTAAATATATTTCATAGTGGTTCGGGTTGTTCTTTAAGTAGAACTTTATGCATTCGTCATCCTCCTTCGAGATGTCTGCAAGGTTTTCTGCTACGGAGATATCCACTAGGGGTGCAGGCACTATTGTTGCATATATCCCAAGAGACACTCGTCGCATGTTGTTCTTCAATACAATCTTCAGCTTGGAAATTCTGGCAACATCCGGTGATCGTTATAAAAAGCGACACTTCTTTCCCAGATTGTTGAAATGATGCGGCGATTGGTTAACGGCTTATCAGGCTTAGGTTCATAGTAGAATTCTGGCAGTTTGGTTGAGCAGTCTTTGTTCCCCGGCCAGTAAGTAGCTTAAACTGTAAAATGAGTATTCTCAGCTTCATCGACATGACCATTAGGCGCTGCTAAGATGATTTCCAGCACATAGCATCTTCGCTTTGATAAGACTCTCGAGGATTATTTATCCCTGCATAATGCTGGGAGCATTTCACTAGAAAGGCTTGAGACGGAAGTAGTCGGGATCTATCCGTGTGCCTCTAGAAGATAGTTAAAGAGTAATAGAGAATATTAAGACACGATACGCGAAAGTAATCAATGTTCCAGCGGAAGTTTTCGGTTTTTACCGTGGGAAAGTGGCGAATGGGGCTCCTTGAACGGGGGCTCCTTAGCGAGTGAATCAACAATAATATAGCGTAAGACCTAGAGATCCTACGAGAGACTTAAATAATTATTTCTCTCTGTGTAAGCTCATAAATTGACTTAATGCAGTATGCTTCTAAAATTCTTCGTTAGAAGTTTCCAGACGATGTAAAGTTCTCAAGAGCTTCAGATTCTACGCAAAATATTACTGCTTTCCAAGAACCTTCGAGGTTGCCAATCAAGGATCCTAATTATCATTCCTTTGACAAAGATATCGTGAATCAGATCGTGGTGTTGAGAAACGAGAACTGGTCCGTGTGATGGTTCCTGCATGAGAAATTCACCGCCTACAGAAACACTACGTTTGACCGCCTCTGTAACAGGCTAGCGCGATCTCGCTTCAGCTGGGCGGCGCTCATTGTATTGTTTTGCGCTTGACAACGGCTTTCTTCCCTTCTTCAACTTCATCCTCTTCCTCATTCTCCGTCTTCCTGCATCACACGACTGTCAAAATTGATACGGCCACTCAGCTTGACATGGCGCTGGGCGACGCCACCTCCTCTTGGGAGCAGTTTCTCGATTCTCCGCTTCTCCCTTTAGAGGACCTCGTTTCTTCACCTCCACGATCGAAGCGCACGCATGCCGAAGCATTTCCGATGTCTGGAGCTATACGGTCTAGTCCAATATTACTTGTATGTCATGATGCGCTCTGTTTTACCACCTACCATGCTTCCAAATCTTAGCCTCTTCGTCGTGTCTCGCGCTGACTTTATACCCGAGCCATCTACAACTGATGACGCGCAAACAACGCCCGCATCTAAGTCTAGCCCCTATATTGCTCCCACTTCTTCTTCTACGCATGAATCCACCACTTCGATGTCATCCAACTCGACAGCAGCACATGGACGTTCTATTAGGGCTATGCCCGCTCCAGCAGCTCCGGAAGCCGCTCCGGCCGGTGCAGGCCGCTTCGGACTATCTTCTGCTTTCGCAAACATTTTCAGTTGGGCTCCTATGCTCTCCAATGTCACTGTATATCTGCGGAACATGATTCCAGAACGCCAGACGCGCGAACATATACGACGACAAAGAATCGCTGCAGTCCCAGTAAGCAGTAGTGAGAGCGTCAAGAGGATATATTTGGACATTAACGACACTACCGAGAACCTAAGTGGTCTCAAAATTCTCACTCCAAAATCCATGCCAGGGTCATTCCCGAAAACACCACGCGCGCCATCTCCACGCCATCGCAAGCCACTCAAGGATAACATTTCGTCTCCCCGCAAGCCGTTAAGTATACCTGCTGTGGCCCAGTCCCAGAATCAGCCAGATGGAATTGCTCCTGCAATTCCCAGAGTACAGGCAAAATCAAGCTCTGAGCCTCAGTCATGGCCAGTCAAAGCGCACCATCGCTCAATACACAGCATGTTGAGCAAAGACAGCAAACACGCCAAGAGCGAACGAAATATGTCCACCTTCAAAGCTATTCTTGACATGCAGCGCGTTGCACAAAACGATAGACGAAGGAGGCTTCACCTTGCGGCGAAATCTGAGCCGCGCATCAAGCATAGCCCGGAAATGCTTGCTCGAGTTGCTGCAAGTAAGCTGCTAGTTGAACAGGAGCTCTACCTAAAGAACCACCAACCGCTCTCTTCCGGCCTTCGACCTGTCGATCTACACAGAGTGGAATCTCATCTCAGACCAAAGCCTCACCTGACACAAGAAGCTCGGGAGAAAGCGAAGGCGGAGTTTGAATTCTTAAAGAACAATTCGTCAATCGGCGGGGGTGCTTCACAGCACCACCCTGAAGCTCAGATCAAAGAAGACACTCCAGGAAATTCCCATGATACAGAGTCAGTCGATCCTATGAACGTTGGTATGTCGACAGTTGAAGACGTACCATCCACACTGCCTTCAAAACATGTGCACGTTGAGCATAACGCCGTTCATGGTGGTCTGCGCGTTCGAGTAAAAGAATTTTGGAAAGATTTTCCGATCAATCGCGACGCCAAAAAAGGGACAGCGGACGGCCGTCATCTTAGAACACCTTTTCGCCACCCTCGAGCTAGCGCCGAACAAAAGGACACATCAAATGCTCTCGACAGCACTATATTCGATCTCTTAGCTCCTATAGATTCACCACACTCATTCCCAGAGCTGAGTTCTCAATCACCAGCCGCTCGAGTAGACGATAGTGAACCATCTGTTATTGAAGGTGTCACTCAGGCATTTGAAAATTGGCAACTGAAAGATTGTCTTGAGTTGGAGTTATCTACACCTGTTCAAAAGAAACGGGAAGCAGCAGCCCGAGCCCAGAAAGCTAGAGAGGAGGAGGAGAAAAGGCGCGTAGAAGCTCGGAAGCGCGAGGAAGCTGCTAGGAAGAAAGCAGAACTTGAACGCGAGCAAGAAGCGCAGAGGCTAAGGGAGGAAGCAGAGCGAGCCGCCGCTAAGCGACTCATAAATCCACTTTCCGAATCATGGAAGACCCAGCTGGAGCAAGTCGCGGCGAAGGCTAGAAGCGAATTTAAACGGGCATTTGACGACAAGACTAGTGGCAAAGGAATGAGCGATAGTCAAAAGCTTGCTCTCAGACAAACCATCCAGAGAGGAATTCCGATCGGAAACCTGAGCATGCACGACTTCGGTACCCTCCTTGCAAAAGATTTCCTAGGCAGCGACATAGGATGGCTCAACGACGAAATCATCAATGCGTATCTAAAACTCCTCGTCCAACGCGAGCAAGAAAAACGTGGCTACAATAAAGCCTCGAAAGCTGCACCCCCTGTCCATGCCTTCCCCTCTCAGTGGCATGAAACTGTCAAGAAAGCGAACAGCTGCAAGGCAATCAGTCGCTGGACAAAGAGGGCTTTACTTGGAGGACCACAGTTGCTTGGCGCTAGTCTCGTTCTATTTCCTATCTGCGACGGAAGCCACTGGACGCTACTTGCCATCTTCCCGCAGGAGCGCAAAATCGAATACCTAGACAGCCTCTACACCTACGGGGAGGACAGGTTCATCTGTTGGGCTCGCGATTGGCTTAAAGTGGAGCTGGGGGAGCTCTATATAGAGGACGAGTGGGATGAGGTGGTTAAAAGAAGCGCAAAGCAAGATAACGGCAGCGATTGTGGAGCCTTCACATCACTCAATGCCCTTGCCCTAATTCAGGGTATGGAGCCCGGAGAAGTCGTGACTCATATGAATATGAAAGATGCACGACGCCAGATCGCTGCAACATTGCTGCAGGGAGGAGCACATGGCGAATTTGATTTCTAATTTTGCTGGTTTTGGATCATTTTGGACATTCAAAAGGGTGTTTTTCAGCTACTTTTCTGCCACGAATGAATGCATTATGATATACGACATAGATACCCAATACCCCGAGCTTTAGGCTCTCTGAGCTGTACAATACATAGATTTCCAGTCATGAAGATGATTACTGTTCTTGCACGCGAAATGAACCTATTTAGGCTATCTTTGATTAGTGGCTTACCCTGAATTTGTCACATCTATTCATACGACGCTTTAAAACCTTACTTTATCCTTTGAACACCCTAAATGTCCTATTGAAAATATGTTTAAATATATTATTATTATTTATTAGGCATGAAACATCCAGTATTTATCATTAAATCGAGAAATATCAGGTTACAACTGGAGTCTCCACTCCACGCCGTCACATATTTAGAAAGAAAGAACGGGCCGGACATGTATATCTGAAGTCTATGGTAGATTTTACTCGCAAGGCTTTCCTATCCTAATTTTGTAAAAGTAATAACGGCCCATTCTACTATTTAATAAAGGTATTTACAAAATGTAATAAATCCTACTATGCAACTTAAATTGGATCTCTATTAATGTTTCAGTCGCTCCTATTTTACTACTCTATTCGCTCCCATTAAATTAAACTGTGCCAGTGGAGTCTCAGTCCACAGAACCTGCTGTGCGACGCCTTGATAGAATGGGCCAGTGCACTGACCGCTTCGTAGATATCTCCGGGAGCGATCGAGCTCTGTAGATTCTTCCTCATAAAGCTCTACGCCCGTCTTCTCGCCATGCCTGTTCGGTAATCTGAACAAGTATCCCTGCAATGGCGTCCACACGATTGGTAGCCCGTGCGGGAACACTAAAAATTTTCTCTGCACGCCTCTAGATCCTATTGATCCTATTGATCCTATTGATACTATTGGCTAAGCCTTATCGATAATGATTATAAGTTATAAAAGGGGCATTTGAAGTAACGTTGACAGCCATACAAGTAAACTTTTTCCCCGCTCAGATATTATCGTAAATCCACCCACTAATTAGTGCTCACTAACATTGTAGGACAATAAAAGAGAGTCCTCAGTCTACAAATATGGCCGAAGAATTTCCTGCGTATGGTCCCAAATCTTTCCCTGCGCCTTCTCTCGAAGTATAGGCATGACCTTCGCATTCGGAGTACAGTCGCACTTATTGTTAACGAGAAACAGTCCATCCGCCTGCTTCTCTGGCGAATTCACACCTAGCTTGCCCTTCCATGGTACGCCACGACCGCCAAAAGCAGCGCTGGTACTTTGGAACAAATGCCTCTGTCCAGACTCCTCGTCGCTAAACGCAAATAAAAAAATAAGGGGCTCAAGGATAAGCCAGAAGAGCCAGGCCGTGATCGAATTCGGATCCGCACTCCTTCGTATATTTCCTGTGTTGACCCACCCGGGCCAGGAGTGGATGAACGTCACATTAGGATTTTCGTTGGCCAGCTTCTCCAAAGTCGTCGTGTTCATAGCTGCGTATTGCACCTGGGCCTTCATGCCGCCGAAATTCCCGGGCCTCTTCAGATCCAAGTCGTCCAAGTCGATTGTCGCCCTTTCTAACCCACCCGCCAAAACGCTGACGACCTTGGGGGCTTCCGCTTTCTCTAAGAGGGGGAGAAGATGTAGAATGAATAGCATTCGCGAGTAGTACTCCAGGCTTTGAGTGATTTCCAAGCCCTCGGCAGTCTCCCTGCGTGTGCCGAATGGTGCGTAGCCCGCGGTAAGGAATAGCAAGTCGACGCGTGACTCCTTGCTTTTGATAACCTCGCATACTCTCTTTGTTTCCGCGAGGAGCGAGACCTCGCCTTCGGTCCAAATGACTTCTGCCTTGGGGTTGATGGCGTACAACTCCTGAATAAAAGCATTCATGGGCTCTTCAGAAATCTTGCGCCCGACTAGGTAGATTCTTACGCTCGCACCCGTAGCGACTAGCGCCCTAACCGTGAACTTTCCGATGCCTGATGTACCGCCGACAAAGACGGCAACGCGTGGGGCCGTTGCATCGTTGATGAGCGCGTTAGAAGCTTGTATTTCTTTATAAGAAACCATTGTAAGCGGGGAAGGAGGTCAGCCGATAGATTTTTTTAAGATCTCCGGCTTAGAAAGCATTCTAGGAGCGCGACAGGCAGAAGAACGAGTCTATTAGAATATCGACTTGTCATGAAAGCTGAAACGACTTTCGTTACAGTGGGGTGTCATAAGTGTCCGTGCCCAGACCACACCAAATGTAATCATTTTCGCTAAATTACTATACAGCAACTGCAAAATCAATTCTATAGCTTTAAAATAGTTATAAGGCTTATCGCTATATAAGATATGGCTATTATAACCTTTTTTTAAAGTCTTAAATCTTATAGTCCCTTGTTAAAAGCCCTTATGTTTTACCAACTTTTTGTTACAGACGCTTTAAGTACGATGTTATGACTACTTGGGGAAGAGTCGCAGGAAGCTAGTTGGTTAATATAGGCACGGTCTAGGATGGATCCGGTGGAACCATATAATGAGGAATGGTAAGCGAGTCACATAATGTTATACGTAGTATACGAAGTGTACGCAGTGCACGTCTATATATAACACGTATAACACGTACCTTACGTATAAGAAAGGATTTCTTAGGAGTATAGTTGTGTATTTAAAGGACCTTAGTCCCTACTGTAGATAGTTCTCTCCTTGTAGTAAATCTTAGAATATAATTGGAGTTAATCTGTTAGGCAACTACTCTACTAGTTATTATTATATTGTTAATTTGTTCTTACCTATATACCTAGCCTAATAATAGAACCCACTATAGTTTCTACTACAAGGTTCTATTACACATTTACTACTAAGGTTATAGTATTAAATAAGATTAAATAACATGCTACCTAAAGCACTAGTTATAACAGTAGCTATAACCTCAGGACTAGGAGACACTAGTATAGCAGATATAGATTCTTAAGTAGTTACGCGAGGTTAGTTATAGTAAATGGTTAATTACTTATAAGATAATAATAGGATACTTAAAGAACGTATTAATGGAATTAGAGCAGCAAAAATTAAATTACCTTTAATTAAACGGTTCTTAGGAGAGAAGTTAAAGCTTAAGGGGTTTCTTATACAGATATACTTTAAGGTAATGCAGGAAGGAGTAAAGTTAGTAATATTGTTGGATTAAGTAGCCTATATAGGATTGTTCCTAATAGGAAGGGTACTTAAGTGGTTTAAACCATATCTTACGGAAATATAGGCTAATGGCATAACAACTACTAACTAGGACGTACGGTATATATTTACCAGTTAGAATAGGTTCGCGAAATAACTAATATAGATATTTAGAGACCTAGAAGCTATAACCACAGCGGAACAAAAGCTTTAGAACTTAGTATAGCGCACTTTAGCAATTAAGTATATAATACAGTTTTAAATACTAGCTATATAGGTTAAGTGGAATAACAGGGCGCTTATAGCATAGTATAAATAGGGACTTAAGGCTAAAGTCCAGGACGCAATTATCCTAATGGAAGATATGGATACTCTAAGGGAGTTAATAGACCAGTTAATAAAGATTAATAATAGGATTTATTAAAGGGAATAAGCTAAGAGAGGGTAAGACAGAGTTCTATAGTTATATAAGGTGTAGAGTACGCAACGACAGACATAGAGTTAAAAACTATAAAATGGCATAGAGCTAATAGACCTAAGCGGTACCAAAGAAACCTAAAGGTAGGAAAAGAAACTATAGAAACTTAAAGGTTAAGGATCTAGTAATTAAAGGACCTAAAAGTAGAGGCTAAACCAGGGATCTTAGCAGCAGAAAATGTTTAGGCGGACTCTATAGCAAGAAAAATGGTTTAAAAATAGGGCTTGCATAAATTGCGGAAAATAAGGTCATTTCGCCAGAGACTATAGAGGTGGTTAGAGTAACTATATAGTAAAGGGAACCAGGCCAGCAGACAGCACGTATATATAAAGGGATAACGGTGCACTGTAAGGAATAAAAGAATGTTTAATTAATAGTTTTATATATTATTACAATAACGCATGCCGAATTTATAAGGACGCTAAATACGGCGCAAGCTATTAGTTATAGAAGCTATTATTATCTAAGTTTAGAGAAACCAATAAACCAGCTTATAAATCAGACATTAAAGATAATAAGTTTAACACAGGCGAAGCATTTACCAATAATAAGGCAATAAAGGCAGCTTATTAGAAGTATGCAGACCTTAGAGAAGTTAAAACAGAAGTAGAAACTAAGACTATTATAGAACAAGGTTTAGTAATAGATGTTATAACACTATTAGATACAATTTCCATCGCTTTATAAGATAATAGGAGTAACATTTAGAAGAAATTAAGTAAGTAGATAACTGCTAGTGCTAGCTTATTACTTAATAAAGGCAAAAGGCCATAGGCTTAAGATTCTTAAGAAGAGATAAAAGAAGCTTAAGATTCTTAAAACAAGATAAGACATACCCAAGGACCTATAATAGACAAAAACCGATAGGAAAGGGTAGTGACTTAGTTTAGTAATAAACGAATAAGTATAGGACGCCAGTTTAAGAACTATAAGTTTGGGGAATAAATAAGAACGTCAGCAATCCTAGGTAAATATAGTATTTAGCCTAAAGATTGAATAGTTAATACCAGGATTAAAAAGTAAGACGACTATAAAGATCTAGCTACAAGACGCAGAAAATAAGAAACTATAGATAAGTTTAAAATAAGAATTATTATATAGCAAGAGCAAAAGCTAGACAAGAGGTCAGCTATACTAGGTTATATAAGGGACAGAGTACCTGTATAAAGAGTTATTAATAGGCTAAGTGCAGGGACACCTAGGGTAAAATGGTTAGATAAACTGGAATAAGAAGAGGATCTAAATATCCTAATTAGGTTTAAAGAAAGGCATACCAAAGGATGTTATAATATAGCGATAACAAGGTACTTTCTAATAGATAAACCATATACACTAAACCAGTTATACGGAAAGTGGTATAGGCAACAATATAATAATGAATAGGAAGACTTTTATATATAGCTAGACAAAAAAGTTATCTAAGACTAACCCATTACGGAAAAACGTATAAGTTACATTAAAGGAGCGTTAATTATGACGTTAAGGAACCTAGAAGAAGAATCTAGGGACTAGAGAAGTAAGCAACAAATCTTAGTACCTATAGCAGAAATACTAGTAGTTAGGTCAACTAGGTATAGGTTTAAACTTAAGAATAAAGATAAACTAAAAGTTAACCTAAAACATATAGCGTATTATACACTATTATGGATAGCTTATGTGGATAATATGTATAATATATATAGAGCACTAAAAGATAAGAACTGGAAATACCTAGTAAGGATATATTAGGCACTAGAGGAAAAGCGGTTTAGAAATACTAAGTATATACATAGATAGTACCTAGTAGAAGTATAAGGTTAAGGGGACTTAATACTTTAACTAGGAAGATTCCTTACGGAAAAATACCTAGACGGATAATAGTGGTGGGAGTGCCTAGAGAATACTTATCTATGGTATATAGAGGAAAAGAAATAAACTAAGTATTGGCTAAGGTTAGACTAAATATAGGCAGGATCTAGCAGCCAATAGTTAGAAAAAGGGGAGGCGTATAAAACTAGAGGGAACTAGTATTAGAGCCTTAGACCCTTAAAGGAATTTAAGGGTAATACCTAAATTTATAAGCTAAATAGCAAGATTAGCAGTTTAAAGCGTTAGTAGACAGTGGAGTAACTAGGAACCATATATTACCAAAAGTAGTAGAAAGGATGGGGTTACTATATAGATAAAAAGAACACCTGTAATATAGGTAACAGGGTTTTGATGGTGTAATAGGTTTTGACGGTTTTGAATACTAAAATACTGCCGTATACTAATTCGCAAGTAGAATATTAGTAAAAGGCATCGCGCAGTATTATTTAATTATATAAAAAATATAAAGCCGTAAATATATATTATAGAGGCTCTATTACAATATTTAATGATGGTAAAAGCTGTTTAATTGTTAAGCTATATAGCTAGGCTTTCTTCTATAACCTTATCGTCGCTTAAATCGAGTAGTTTGTCAATTAATTCATCTTCCTAAGTCTCCTCTATTTATATAGCCTGCTCTTCTGTCTTCTTTGAGGCCTTAAGCAGTTCTTTATAGTAAGCAGAAGCCATAGCAGCTGCAGCTAAAGAGGCCTCTATAATAGCCTTCTTTAACAATACTTCTGCTGCGGCTGCAGCAGCTACAGTGGCAGCTGTAGCGGCAGCTTTAATAGACGCCTTTTATGCTTCAATCGTTACGGACGCTTTAAGTACGATGTTACGACTACTTGGAGAAGAGACGGCGGAAGCTAGTTGGTTGATATAGGTACGGTCCAGGATGGATCCGGTAGAGCTATATGACGAGGAGTGGTAACCGAGGTTATGTGGTATGCTCTGTAAGGTCTGTGAGGTCTGTAAGGTCTATTATGTACCTTACGTACCTTACATACCTCACGTATAAGAGAGGATTTCTTAGGAGTATGGTTGTGTATTTAAAGGACCTTAGTCCCTACCGTAGATAGTTCTCTCCTTGTAGTAAATCTTAGAATATAATTAGAGTTAATCTGTTAGGCAACTACTCCACCAGTTATTATTATATTATTGTTTTATTCTTACCTATATACCCAGCCTAATAATAGAACCCACCGTAGTTCCTACTATAAGGTTCCATTACACATTCACTACTAAGGTTACGGTATTAAATAAGATCGAATAATATGCCACCTAGAGCACTAGTTATAACAGCGTTAACGGCAGCTATAACCTTAGGGCTAGGTGATACTAGTATAGACAATAGGGATTCTTAAATGGTTACGCAAGGTTAGTTACAGGAAATAGTTAATCACTTATAAGATAATAATAGGATACTTAAAGAACGCATTAATAGAATTAGAGTAGTAAAAATTAAACTACCTTTAATTAAATAATTCTTAGGAGAGAAGTTAAAGCTTAAGGGATTTCTTATGTAGATATACTTTAAGGTTGTGCAGGAAGAAGCGAAGTTAGTAATATTATTAGATTAAGTAGCCTATACAGAATTATTCCTAACAGGGAGGGCACTTAAATGGTTTAAACCGTATCTTATAGAAATATAGGCTAATAGTATAACAACTACTAACTAGGACGTATAGTATATATTTACCAGTTAGAACGGGTTCGCGGAATAACTAATATAGATATTTAGAGACCTGGAGGCTATAACCATAGTGGAATAAAAGCTTTAGAACTTAATACAACGCACTTTAGCAATTAAGTATATAATATAGTTTTAAACACTAGCTATATAGGTTAAGTGGAATAATAGGGCGCCTATAGTATAGTATAAATAGGGACTTAAGGCTAAAGTCCAGGACGTAATTATTCTAATAGAAGATGCGGATACTCTAAGAGAGTTAATAGATTAGTTAATAAAGATTAATAATAGGATCTATTAAAGGGAATAAGCTAAGAGAGGGCAAGACAGAGTTCTACAGTTATATAAGGCGCAGAGTACGCAACGACAGATATAGAGTTAAAAACTATAGAATAGCGTAGAGCTAATAGACCTAAGCGGTACTAAAGAAACCTAAAGGTGGGAAAAGAAATTATAGAAACCTAGAGGTTAAGGATTAAGTAATTAAAGGACCTAGGAGTAGAGGCTAAACCAAAGATCTTAGCAGTAGAAGACATTTAGGCAGACTCTATAGCAAGAAAAATGGTTTAAAGATAGGGCTTATATAAATTATAGAAAATAAGGTTATTTCGCCAGAGACTATAAAGGTGGTTAAAGTAACTATGCGGTAAAGGAAACTAGGCTAGTAGACGGCATATATATATAGAGGGATAATAGTGTACTGTAAGGAACAAAAGAGTGTTTAATTAACAGTTTTATATATTGTTACAACAACGTATACCAAATTTATAAGAACGCTAAGTATAGCGCAAGCTATTAGCTATAGGAGCTATTGTTATCTAAGTTTAGAGGAACTAATAAACTAGCTTATAAATCGGATATTAAAGATAATAAATTTAATAAAGGCGAAACATTTACTAATAATAAGGTAATAAAGGTAGCTTACTAGGAGCATGCAGACCTTAGAGAAGTCAAAATAGAAGTAAAGACTAAGACTATTACAGAATAAGGTTTAGTAATGGGTATTATAACACCATTAGATATAATTTCCATCGCTTTATAAAATAATAGGAGTAACGTTTAGAAGAAACTAAGTAAGTAGACAACTACTAGTGCTAGCTTATTACTTAATAAAGGTAAAAGGCTATAGGCTTAAGATTCTTAAGAAGAGATAAAAGAAGCTTAAGATTTTTAAGATAAGATAAGATATACTTAAGGACCCATAACAGACAACAACCGATAGGGAAGAGTAGCGACTTAGTTTAATAACAAATAAATAAGTATAGGACGCAAGTTTAAAAACTATAAATTTGGAGAATAAATAAGAATATTAGCAATTCTAGGTAAATGTAGTGTTTAGCCTAAAGATTAAACAGTTAATACTAGGATTAAAAAGCAAGATAACTATAAAGATCTAGCTACAAGATGTAGAAAACAAGAAACTATAAATAAGTTTAGAATACAAATTATTATATAGTAAGAGCAAAAGCTAGACAAGAGGTTAGCTATACCAGGTTATATAAGGGATAGAGCACCCATATAAAGAGTTATTAATAGGCTAAGTGCAGGGACACCTAGGGCAAAATAGTTAGATAAACTGGAATAAAAAGAGGATCTAGATATCCTAACTAGGTTCAAAGAAAGGTATACTAAAGGATATTATAATATAGCAATAACAAGGTACTTTTTAACAGATAGACCATATATACTAAACCAGTTATACGGAAAGTGGTATAGGCAACGACATAGTGATAAATAGGAAGACTTTTATATATAGCTAGATAAAAAAGTTGTCTAAAACTAACCTATTACGGAAAAACGCATAAGTTATATTAAAGGAGTATTAATTATAATGTTAAGGAACCTAGAGGAAGGATCTAGGGACTAAAGAAGTGAGCAGTAAGTCTTAGTACCCATAGCAAAGATACTAGTGGTTAGGTTAACTAGGTATAGGTTTAAACTTAAAAACAAAAATAAACTAAGAGTTAACCTAAAATATATAGCGCATTATATACTATTGTGGATAGCTTATATAGATAACATGTGTAATATATATAGGGCACCTAAAGACAAGAACTAAAAGTACCTAGTAAGGATATATTAGGCACTAGAGGAAAAGCGGTTTAGGAACACTAAGTATATATATAGATAGTACCCAGTAGAAGTATAAGGTTAAGGGGACTTAATACTTTAACTAGAAAGATTCCTTATAGAAAAATACCTAGATAGATAATAGTAGTAGAAGTACCTAGAGAACACTTATCTATGGTATATAGAGGAAAAGAAATAAACTAAGTATTAGCTAAGGTTAGACTAAGTATAAGCAGGATTTAGTAGCTAATAGTTAGGAAAAGGGAAGGTGTATAAAACCAGAGGGAACTAGTATTAGAGCCTTAAACCCTTAAAGGAATTTAAGGATAATACCTAAATTTATAAGTTAAATGGCAAGATTAGCAGTTTAAAGCGTTGGTAGATAGTGGAGTAATTAAAAACCACATATTACCAAAGGCAGTAAAAAGGATAGGGTTACTATATAGATAAAAGGAACACCTATATCCACTTATAACGATTTTAGGAGATTAGATAGCCTATAGAGAAGGTATTATTAATCTTAAAATAGGACCTATTCAGATAACTATTAAAGGGAGACCAGTTAGAATATCTTTTAATATTCTACCATTGGGATAGAATAAGGCGATACTAGAAATGCCTTAATTATAGAAGTATAATCTAAAGATTAATTAGGTTATAGGTTAGGTCGATATTAAGAATATTTAATAGTATAAAGTGCAATAGTAAACCAAGTTGGTATAGTACCAAGTTGGAGTAATATACAAAGAGACTAAGTAAAGCTTAAGTTATATACTAAAGAGATACCACAAGTATGGTAAAAAGTTATGGTTACTAGAAAGTAAAAAGCTATTAAAGCATGCAGTATAGGACCATAAGATAAAATTAGAAGAAGGAATAAGTCTAAAGTTCTTTTTAATCTATAAGCTTACTGAAATAGAGTTAGTAGCGCTTAAGGAGTTTATCCAGGAGAACTTACGCAAGGGATATATTAGACTGTTATAGTTATTAGTAGGATATCTAGTGTTATTTATCCTAAAGAAAAACAGAAAACTTAGGATATATATAGACTATAGATAGTTAAACAGTATTACTAGAAAGGATAGGTATTTTTTACCCTTAATTAGCGAAATCTAAGATAGAATAGGTAATGTAAAGATCTTTATAAAAATAGATCTAAGGTGGGTATACTATTAGATTAGAATTAAGAAAGGCAACAAATAGAAGGCAGCCTTTAGGTTAAAGGAAGGACTATATAAGCCATTAGTTATATAATTTGGACTTATAAATATACTAGCAATATTCTAGAAGCGAATTAATAGTGTGTTAGGAGAATACCTAGATGAATTTATTATAGTATACCTTAATAACATTATTATCTACTTAAAGAGTGAGGAGGAATATAAAGAACACGTTAAATAGGTCTTAAAGAGACTATAAAAAGAATAGATGCTAGTAGTAATTAAAAAATATAAGTTCTTTACTAGGAAGACTAATTTTGTTAGATTTATTATTAAACTAGGCTAACTTAGTATAGATCTAAAAAAGATTAAGGCTATAGTAAATTAGTAGGAACTAGAGAATGTTATATAGTTAAGATTATTCCTAGGGTTTTGCAATTACTGTAGAAGGTTTATAGCGCAATAGTTAAAGGACATTAAGCTACTTACGCGGTTAACCAAGAAATAAGAACTATGGGTATAGGGAAAGAAGTAATAAGAACTATTTAAAAAGGTTAAAGGGTTATTTACCTAAGAGCCAGTTCTTAAGGTCTATTAACTAGGTCTAGAGATAGTTATAGAAATAGATATATTAGACTTTATACTAGGGGCATACTTTATATAGAAATATTAGGACGGATAGCACCCAGTAATATACTATAGTTAAAAGATAACACTACTAGAGTTAAACTATAATATCTATAACAAGGAGTTATTAGGTATAGTTATAGCACTTAAGGAATAGAGAGTATTTTTATAAGGTATAGAAAAACCATTTATGGTTAAGACGGACTATAAGAACCTTATAGGATTCCTAATAATAAAGGAACTCAACCAAAGATAGGTTAAATGGGTGGAAATGCTTATAGAATACTATTTTAAAATTTAGTATACTAAGGGTATAGATAATACATAAGCAGACGCACTAAGCAGAAAGGCTGAACTATAAAGTAATAAAAAGCTATTAGGAGCTTTATTATAAAAGAATTAAGGTAGATTAATTAGGTATAATTATCTAAAGATTATAACAATTAAGGAAAGTTAGATCTATAAATTATTAGAGAGTAATTAGATATAAAAGATCTAAGAAGTATAAATAGAGGATCTAGACTTAGAGTAATATAAAAATAGAGAAGTAATATATATGCCTAAGTCTATCGTAGAAGAATTTATTAAGGAATTCCACAAGGGAATAATATAAGGACACAACGGAGCTATAGGCTTAGTGTTAAGACTTTAAAAGAAGTATATTATTTAAGGAATCTAGGGACTAATATAATAAGTTATAAAGGAATATCTAGATTGCTAAAGGAATAAACCAATAAGGTATAAGCTATATAGAGGGCTATAACCTATTAAAACACCAGGAAGACCATAGGAAGTTATATTATAGGACTTTATTATTAAGTTACTAAAGTTAAGAGATCCTATTATAGGATAAGATTATAACGCGATTTTAGTAATAGTAGATAAGCTAATAAAGTAGGGATACTTTATAGCATATACTAAAGAAATATTAGTAGAAGATGTCGCTAGAATCTATATAAAAGAAGTATTTATAAGATATAGAGCACTAGACAAGATTATATTAGACAGAGATCTAAGATTTATAATAGTATTTTGGAAAGTGTTTTTAGTAAAATAAGGAGTTCGCGTAGTAATATCTACAGCATATTATCTGCAGATAGATAGATAAATAAAAAGACTAAACTAGACACTAGAGCAGTATTTAAGGCATTATATTAATTACGCATAGAATAATTAGGTATTATTATTACCAGTTATATAGTTTATATACAATACAACACTATAAGAAGGAATAGGGATATTACTATTTAAGGCAAATTACGGATATAAGCTAAAAACATCATTATCGCTATATTAAGCAAAAAAGATGAGTAGCATAGCTAAGTAAAAAATGGAGATGTTAATAAATCTTTATATAGACCTTAAAGAAACAGCTAAACTAGTATAAAAATAAATAAAAAGGTACTATAATGCTAAGAGATCTAAGGGACTAGATCTTAAGGAGGGAGATAAAGTATGGCTACTATACAAAAATTTTAAGAGTTAATAACTAAGTAAAAAGTTAGACTATGTTAGACTAGGACCTTTTAAAATTAAATAAAGAATTTTATTAGTTATATATAAGTTAAACCTACTAGCCAAAATGAAAATTTACCTTATATAATATATCACAATACTAGAGCTAGTATATAGGAATATTAAGCCACTAGTTTATAAGGTAGACATATATAGAGAATAAGAGGAAGACAAATAGCAAGTTTTAAAGATTATTAGTTATAAGGATGTAGATAACAAAATATAGTATAAAGTAAAGTAGATAGGCTATAGTAAGACTACCTAGGAACTACTAAGCAACCTAAAGAACGCTATAGGAAAGATAAAGAAATATTAAAAAAAAGCAGGTTAGGAAGCGTTAAAAAAGGATTGCTAAAGAATAAGTTACCTAAGGGGGACCTAAGAGGAGCAATTGCTAAGCTACTTGGAGTTATTTTCCTTATAGGAGGAAAGCTAGTCCTTTTATTACCTAACTTGTTAAGACCCTATTAAACTAGTTTTTACTCCTTAAAACAAACCTTTTTACGCACTTTTTTAAGACGTTAAAGACGAGTATAAGCCAAACGTTAAGCTTTAAGGACGTATACGGACTTTTCTAAGGCACGTTAAACCTTAAGTAGCGTAGAGGCTAGCTTACCATTAAGCTTCGCAGTAGTAGATTAAACACAAGACCCTATAATAAGTTATTTAGGGAACTCAAAGACTATTAAGAGTTATAGGACGCGTATATTTAGCATTAGAGACTAAGCGAATATCGCAGGACAAGTAAACGTTTAACTTTATACACTCTAAATAGAAAGAGGGTTGCCAAGATAAAGGACTTGCTAGCATAATATAAACCAACCCCTCTTTCGCATAATAAGAATATGGAGACGGTATAACTTTACCAAGCGATAGTATAGCAGCTATAGTACGGGCACGTCATTGGAACAAAGAAGAAGAAGAAACTTTAGGTATAATAAGCAAGGATATTAACTAGATTAATTAAACAGACATTATACCTCTAGTGGATAACTTAGAGATATTAGGAATCTTTAAGGACGAAGATAAAGAGGAGGGAGATAGTATTATGGACGCTTTAAGTACGATGTTATAACTACTTGGAAAAGAGACGGCAGAAGCTAGTTAGTTAATATAGATACAGTCCAGGATAGATCTAGTAGAGCTATATAACGAGGAGTAGTAACTAAGGTTATATAGTATGCTTTATAAGGTCTATAAGGTCTATAAGGTCTATTATATACCTTATATACCTTATATACCTTACATACAAGAGAGGATTTCTTAGGAGTATAGTTGTGTATTTAAAGGACCTTAGTCCCTACCGTAGATAGTTCTCTCCTTATAGTAAATCTTAGAATACAATTAGAGTTAATCTATTAGGCAACCACTCCACCAGTTATTATTATATTATTATTTTGTTCTTACCTATATACCTAGCCTAATAATAGAACCCACTATAGTTCCTACT